>Ga0307509_10000473_pt1 | contig 68029 bp, 68 predicted proteins | sample 10_EM_MG_FD_202245 | JGI IMG/M metagenome (GOLD analysis project Ga0307509, IMG submission 202245) | Populus trichocarpa ectomycorrhiza microbial communities from riparian zone in the Pacific Northwest, United States - 10_EM | ecosystem: Host-associated > Plants > Roots > Unclassified | place...
GGAGCCTGAAATAGGTCCCTTATTTGCCCCAGTAAACATAATAACAAAGGGGTGGATTTTAGGTGTCCAGTACTTCACCTCCTAGTGCTTGGCATGATGTTTGATCACCGTCTGAACCCTTGAGAATAGTGATTAGAAGACACTCAGCCGCATTGTTGAAGACACCTAAAACCCACACTTCGACTACTATGTTTACTGGGGGCATTGAAGGGACCCATTTCAGACTCCGGGCACCATCCAACCTTAAGCAACGCCCGGTCTTGGCAAAAAAATGTATAACTTGAGATAATACGGTACATGATGACCGGTTGCAATCAATTTCATGATCTGGTATTTTTGGCGAGGTTGCTGACTAAGCCATCACGAACACTTATGACGAGTGGCTATAGAAATGGGCTAGTTAATTACCCATGTTTAGCACTTTTTGGTGGGGTTTTAGAAAGTGGCACAATACTTTTGAGAGGTCATTGTACTTCTTAACTATACCCATAGTCCGGGTAACATCACCCCGCCATTTTTTTTTTTTTGTTAAATCCGTGGTATTGTTTTTAGGTACATGTAAACCAAAGTAAACACTTCCCCCAGGCACAAACCGCTGCATTCGGAGAAGACCCCATGGCAAAGAAAGCCCACCCCCTTCAGCCAAGGGAAAAACAAGTCATCCCAGGTCCCTCTGGTGTGGAACCAACCGCAAATCCCCAACCAAAAAGGCACAAGACAAGAATAACAACCCCAATATTAGGCAGGACACTTGCCCGACAACCTAGCCAGCAGAGGCAGAAGACAACAAGAAAACCTTCCTGAACATCTCATGACATAAGAAAAACAAAAGAAAAAATTGTACTGCTACTCGCGTCCGAACCTTCATCATCTCGGGTGTAGGGCCGTCAGACAAACCCTTCCTTGCTTTTGGTAGGATTGAGGAATCCTTTTCTTGTGAATAACCGTATGCCAGCCCAAGAGTAAGGCATCAGGTAAAGGTGTAGTAAACAGTCGGCAGGGCGGTGGTGCAACCAGAGGTAGTGCAATACTAGCTGTACAGTGCCAAGAAAATCTGACCAAGTTGAATGTGGAGAAGGGCCAAACCCATGACAGACTGTTGTGTCAGCAGTCATGGGATTTGACCAAGGTGGTGAGGTTTTTGTCCCTATGGCTATGGCGAGGGGCCACCGGAGGGCAGATATTGAGGTAGTAGTAGGGTACTAGCCAGTAAGGTGTGTTTATCCCACAGTAAGGCCTTTCCAGCACCCTTATGAAGCTCCAAGTTCAGGGGCGAGTCAGGATCGTGAGATTGATGTGTGGTGTTTTACCCACGCTTATACCTTCCCAAATAGGAAGGTGAAAAGCGGGGTAGGAAAATTGAGGGAAGGGAGCTTGAACATCACCCCGCCAGCAACCTACGATACCATACAAGTACTTCTTACCTCCGCTCCAGGAACCTGTCCTCCTTAACCTCTGCCTCACCAGGCTTGGCACTAAGCAATGGTCTGAGTGCTTTGGGGGCAGAGCTGTGCCCTAGAAGTGGTTATCGGGTTCTGAGAATCATGTTAACACCGCATGTATGCTCAATAAACCAGAAGGTGTGGTGGTGGAAATGTGTTTTAAGATAGCTAATTTTATGAATTCTGATGTTGGACCGGGGCTAGTGCTTAGCTGGCAGGCATAATATTATTGAGAAAGGTATGATATGATAGTCAGGTTAAGAACTGCCTGCAGGCCACATACTTCCTACAGGGGCTTTAGGACAGTTATCTCTTCGCCCTCTGCTCGGACACCGATTCATTCCGATTGCTATTTCCAGATTTCCGCTTTTCTTCTCGCAATTTGACTAATCCCGTTCCTTTCTAACCCACCGCTCTGTCTAAAGGGTTATTTCCCGTCTCCGAGCACACCTCTTTTAGCCAAACTCTCTAAAGCATCCCCATCCACTCTCATCCCTTGCCATTCTTTACCCAGATTTGTTGCCCCGATTCCTTCGTAAAACTTTATGGACGGTTCGTTCCCTTTCCCATCGTTGTCAACTTTCACAACATCCTATCCTACTCTCAGTGGGCAACGCACATTTGAGAACGCTCCACTCTAACCTCGCGCCATTAATCTCAAGCACCTCTTTTGCTAGGGCAGCTAATAGCGTTGTACCATAGCCCCTTCCGCGGAATTGAGGCTTCACGAATAGATCTTCCAGGTATATTCCGGGCTTAGCCCTCCATGTGCTATAATTGTTGAAGTACCTATCCCAACCCTCTGCATCAGCGACATGCTACTTGGAGTTCACAATCGTTGATAATGGCATGATACTCACAGCGCCATTCCGGCCGGCTCGTCGTCCTCATACAACAGCAGGACTTTTGCATAGCGTTTTGAGCCCTCCTTGAACCCCAATGTGTCATGCAAGCTCTCCTGAGTAGCGAGTACCTTCTCTGGCTCGTTCTCGTAAAGCGCCAATTCCTTAATCATCTCCAGAATTACTTGTACATCTTCATGGATAATAGTGAGCTCAATATTTGGCAGGAAGTTGCCAATTCACCTACCTGAAGCCACACCAGCACGCACAGTTATTTTGCCGGCCATAATGGGTGAATCAATTGTGAAGAATGGAAAGGCCGAGGGAGTGATATTTGAAGCTTTTTTTGGAGGTTTCCGTGGTGTTGGCGGGGTTGGAGGGGTTGGATTGACAGGGTTTGGGAGGTGGTTGCAAGCATAGTGGCGCCTTGTTATAATGGAACTTTTTATGGGAAAACATCGCGTTTACGAATCGGCCCCTACCCCTGGTAAAACGGGCCTCGCTATGATACCGGTACAAGGAATTTCTTCCGAAGCTTCACTATAACGGACAAAAAATCACGGTCTCTTGGCGTTCCTTACCCAGTCACAGTCCACGACTGCAGCGATGATGGGCTACCCAACCCCTCTAGCCATCGTGACCCAGAAGCCAATCATCATGCTCTTTTGAGCCTCAACGCGTTGTCGTGTTGTGAGTCACGTCTCCCAATGTTGACCCCCATATGCTCCTGGCCACCCAGCTCCAATACACTACAACACACAATTTATTCCAACTCTTGAGTTCGCCCTGTGCTCGGGATGTCTGATATTGACGATATTGACCTTCCAGATATCCCAAGGGCTCCCGTAGATCCTTCTGGCGATGGGTTCGGATCTAATACGATTCCCACTGATGCCGAGCTTGATCGAGCGTACCCGAATCGACCGAGAAATAAGAATCCTACGTTACCTTTTGCGGTTCTCTATCTCTCCCTCTTTGAGCCGCTGCTTGCGAATAAAAAGAAGAAGACCGGAGTGGGCATCCGTGGGACCAAAACATTAAAACCTCACGAGATTCGAAGAAATATCATCGATCAATTCATCTCCCGCTGGCGTAGCGAAGTTGGCAACGACATATATCCTGTTCTTAGGCTAATACTCTGCGAAAAGGATCGGGATAGAAGTGTGTATGTTATACCTTTGCTTGCGAAAAGCCTCATTCTTCTAACGCTGATTCGCAAATCAGCTATCACCTTAAAGAAAAAACTATCGGTAGACTGTTGGTTAAGGTCATGAAAATCAATAAAGATAGTGATGATGGTTATGCGCTAGTTAATTGGAAACACCCTGGCGCATCCAGGAGCGCTGGGGATTTTGCGCTCCGCTGCTATGGTAGCATTCCTCCACTTCTTTCTTATTTGAAGCTATCCATCACAGCTAGCAGCTGCTCCTCTATCATATCCTCATTAGCCAAATTTACATTTTCAGTGTGCCATGCTGACCCATTAATCTAAAATTCAGAGATTATCAGGAAGCGGCCAATGCGTACAACTCCTGGAAACCTGACGATTTCCCAAGTAAACTCTATGCTAGATAGTCTCTCTCTGGCGAGTAAAGAGTACCTTTACCTTCCCAGTATTTGTGCCTATAATTGTACTTCCTCTAATCAGATCCGGGTATTCAGGGAGGAGCAGCTTCCAATAATGACTGAGTTTTACAACAACATGAACGCCAGCGAGCTAATGTGGTTGATTAGAATAATAATGAGACGTATGGTCGGCCCTTCCTTGATGTGATTGTTGAAATATTTACTAATTGTCTCATTGAGCATAGAGATGAAAGTTGGTGCTACTGAAAGAACTTTCTTTGAGTGGGTCTAGTTTCTTGTTACTGTAATTTGGACTTCGCGTGCACTTTTTCACCGCGAAAACTGACTATACCGCCCGTCGAGGTAATCAACTTAGCTAATTCTCGTACTTAGCGCCTGGCACCCTGATGCCGCTTCTCTCTTCAATATATCGTCGTCACTCAAGCGTGTCTGCTGGGAACTCTCGGATCCCGAGTTCCGCATGGACTCTGATGTACACTTCTCCCATACTCCCTCACTTATCCCTGCGAATCTAGCTCACCTTCTGATATAGGGCAAGTCGGTATCACTAATGTCATGTTTTCAACCTCAACTGGCTCAATTTCAGAAACGCTCCCTGGAGGACGCCGTCAAGGCTATGCATCTTACCCCTGAAGACCCCGTTTTCTGGATTGAGGAAAAACTAGATGGCGAGCGGATGCAGATGCACTACGAGGATGGCAACTTCATGTTCTGGAGTCGCAAAGCTAAAGACTATACTAGGCTTTATGGCTCTTGTTTCGATGACGGGAGCCTGACAAGACACCTCCGCGGCGCCTTCGACCCTGGTGTTAAGAGGTACATCCGTAGTTATCTTATTTCCTATCTGCTATTAATTCTGACCAAGCATATAGTATCATCCTCGACGGTGAGATGATTACCTGGGACCCAAGATTGGACTGTGTAGTCTCTTTTGGAACGCTTAAAACCGCGGCTCTTGAAGGGATCCGAAACCCCTATGGTGATGGTCCTCGGCCTTTATGTAACTATACCATCTACCTCACTTAAGCTCGTTCTCTATTCACTCACTATCCTTAAAGTCAGGGTATTCGATATTCTTCACCTAAATGGTGAGTGCCTAATCAATTACGCATTGCAGGATAGGCGCACAGCACTCGAACGAAGCGTCAAAACTGTAGTCCGCAGAATGGAGGTCCACGAGTACGAGGTAGCGCGAGAAGCTGTTGAGATTGAAAGAGCCCTCAGAAAGGTCATTTCTGAGGCTAGCGAGGGTCTAGTAATAAAGGTTTGCTTCTTTCCTCAGTGCTGATCGAGTGCGAGTCCATGATCCTCACTTATAAGCTGAAAGAACCCAAGAAGTGTGTACCGTCTTAACGACCGAAACGATGACTGGATGAAGGTCAAACCGGAATACATGACAGAGTTCGGCGAATCACTCGACTTAATGGTGTTAGGCGGTTATTGGGGTAGCGGCACACGGGGTGGGATCTTATCCAGCTATCTCTGTGGACTGCGTGTCGATGGAAACTATCTTGAGCCTGGGGGGAATCCAATGAAATTCCGATCTTTCTGTAAAGCCGGCGGTGGATTCACTGCAAACGATTACTCTAAGATCGCTCATATGACAGACTCTCAGTGGGTCCCTTGGGATCCCAAAAAACCGCCGAATGAATACATTGAGATCGTGGCGGGTGGGCGCGGCGTCGATCAACCTGACGTCTGGATCAGACCTGACAAGTCTATAGTCCTGGAGGTCAAGGCGGCTAGCATTATCCCAACAGATGAGTTTCGGGTAGGTAAATCCTTGCGGTTTCCGCGATTCAGGCGTATACGTGAGGATAAAGACTGGCAAAGTGCACTTAGCATTTCAGGGCTCATTGCGCTCAAAGAGGAGGTTGAGAAGGAAAAGGCAGAAGAGGAGAAAAGAATAGAGGTTGAGAAACGAAGACAGGGAACCGGAAAGCGGGTTAAGCGCGAATATGCTGTTCTTGGAGCAAGTGATAAACCCGCAGAGTTCATTTCATCAGCGGTTCAGAGAGGCCCACAACTCTTCGAAGGGCGCTCGTTTTGTACACCTACCAGAAATTCTCCTCTTTGCCTTGATTGCTGATTCGACTACAGATGTCGTGTCTGACGCCGCGACGCCAAAAAAAATGAGCAAGGCTGAGATAGAACAACTCATCAAGTCTCACGGCGGGAAGATATACCAAACTAAGGATGCAGTTTCTGATACTTATATCATTGGGGATAGAAGTAAGGTTTCCCCTTCCAGCTCCCATTAACCAAAGATTTAATCTAAAATTCATTAGATAACGTCAAAATATCTGCTCTCAAAAAGGAGGGAACTCACAACGTCATTCGTCCTACGTGGGTTTTCGACTGCATTCGGCAACACGAGCTAGACCTACAACATGGTCAAAAAGGCTGCTACATCATTCCTATCGAAGCTAGGTATAGGCTACGGACTCTTTTAATCACTGTTGTCGACATCCTTGCTAATCGCTATTCCCCCTCTAGGCACCTATTACACGCTACCGCCAATGTAGAGAGACGAGTAGCCGCCACTATAGACCAATTTGGGGATAGCTATGCCCGAGACCTTACCACGGAAGAACTGAGTAAAGTCAGTGTCTCCCTCCTGTTCCGAATTTCGCAATCGTTAACGTGGTCACCAGCTCCTTCAAGATATGCCTGAAACCTTCGATAGGACTTTCGCAGCGGCCTTTGTCAAGGGCCTTAGTGAGCAGGACCAGCGAGAGCTGGATGAGCTTCCTGGCTGGATGTTCAAGCCCTTTGTTGTCTACGTCGACACGGGAGATCAAGGGCAATCTAACAAAAGGTCCTCCCCCGCTGACTCAAAATTCTTGACCGCTACTAACTAAATATTTCCAGCCTCAAATCATCAACATGTCTAGCCCAGTTTGCCGGCGCCCGTATAGCTCGCGACCTCCATGACACCGAAATAACGCATATCATAGCCTCAAACTGCCAACAACGACTCCGTGAACTCAGGGAAGCTATCAAGTGGTATATACCCAAAACGTTCCTCTCTCTTCACACATTCTCACTCATTGCAATTCATAGGCGCCCACGCATGCCCCGAATCATAACGAAGGACTGGCTCAAGTCTAGCTTAGAGGCTAGGACGGTTTTGGACGAGGAGCGATTCTTACCAGTTCTGAGTGATGATTGATGAATGATCGGCTCGGCCTGGAGTTTTAGTCTATTCCCTCGGTCCGATGTATCTACTAGGTTATGAATTTATGCATTATTCAACCATTAGTACTTGGTCAGGATCAGTAAATTGTCGAATGGGCAGAGTAGAGTAGAGATATTGATTCTAGTCCCCACCCAACTTTTGCAATCATCCTCACTACATCTCACTCGGGGAAGAAAGCTGTAAAAATTTTGAAAAAAATCACCCCAATTTACGCAAAGAGGGGCATATACCTGCGGCATCCCGGCTAGAAAGCATATCATGCATGTCTCGAAGAAAGGATCACAACTAAACTACGACCGTATAAAATGCCCCCTGCTCAGCCATAAATAAAACACGGTTTTCAGGCTAGCCTTGCGATAGAATTCCTCCCCCCTCCCCCCGGCCAGTATAACACCACTCTTACCAGCTCTTACTATGTGTGTTTATGGGAACTTAGACTTTGCATGTCTCTTTTTGCCCTTCCTTCCCCTCGCCATTTCAGTGCGCCTACTACTACCAGCAAGTAGGAAAACGTCAGTAAGCAACTTGGTGGTTCACGGGAACCCAGGGGTCTGCCAGATTTTTAGTCAAGTTATGGAAAGGAAAAAACGGTGGAAGGATTCCTTTCTTCCGAGTCATGAATTGAGGTATGATATATAAGTATAAAAAATAAAATAAAAATAAAGGTATGATACAACAAACCTTAGGGGAGAGAAGAGGAAGGGATTATTCCCGGGGCTATCAGGAGAGGTTCTAAATCCCTGGGTTTTTTTTCTTTTCTATGCTATGATACCGGCATGTATGTAGCATTATCTCTCTCTCTCTCTCTCAGGAAAAAGCTGGATATCCTTTCTTTGCCTGCTGGGTGTTTGTTATCTATCATACCTCTCTTGATTGAAATTGTTGATATATACAACCTATCTATTCGGGAGAGCACAAGTAGTGCGAGGAGGAAGAGGGACTATCATTGAGCGTCCAAGTGACTAACTAGACCACTCACTCACGGCCCTATCGTGGAGGAGGACGGGCTTTGTTAAATAAACAATGCGATATTATACCTTTCCTAATAAACTTCTTCTCTTCTTCTCCCCGCATGGTCTTTTTTACTCACCCTGCAGCCCATCTCCCGATCCTGACCACGGATTCTTTCCTGGATCTCTTAACAATACCCTAAGAAGAGTCAATTACTATTTTTCATCATAAGTTGTGGCTCCATGGAGTTTTTAAAAATTTGCCACGACGCCGAATAACCGGTAGGAATGATACTACTGTATAGGGGATGATGGTGATGATGATATATATATATGTGGAACTCACCAGCCCTCACTCACTCACTTACTCACTCACTGGGCACATTACCGATACTATATAAGTTAGGTAGGTCGGCGCCCTCTTTCTATTCATTCATTTATTTCTCCAATATTTATTATGAATCCCATCGTACCCATCACTTGATTAGCCCAGCTGTCCAGATCCAAGCAATCAAGCAAGCAAACTGGCTGGCGGGCTGGCGGGCTGGCTGAATCTCGCACTGTTCGAGGAAAAATACTGTACACTTACATTAATCCCTTCTTCCAAGAGCTTTTCTATCAATCTATCTATCCCCGAAAAAAAAATCTGGACATTACAGATTTTTGGCAGAGAGAGACAGATTTCAGGGGGATCCCCGATATCATACATCATTTTCTCTTTTCGTCTCCAGGTGAGGACCCCCCCTAGCCGCTCTACTATAGCGAGGTTTCTCCAGTTTTGTAGGCGCAGCTTCGGTGACTCTCCAGGCGGTAGCCTTTTGGAGCCTGCCCGTGTTTATTATAGGATGCTTCCCCCCACATTGGGTAAGTTGGGCATTCCGAGACAGATGGGACATGTGAGGTCCGTAGTATGGTAACTTAACATGTTCACTCAGGTAGTACAGGGCCTGGCCCCCTGTCGATCTGGACGGGATCCAGGGCTCACATGCATTTTGCGCGAGGAATCCTTTTAGGCATATATTATCCAGAAGGCAAGGATAGGTACAGTACAGGTAGCAAACAAGATGTTTTCCTACAAGGTGAGGATAGTAGGGATGTCTAAGATATAGAGTTTGTTGCATAGGAAAACATCCCGTAGCAACTTTCTACTGCCTTGCTGCTCGCTGTTTTTGCTTCTCGTACCACTCAAGGACTAACTTGGCAACCCTTGTACGAAAACATCTTGCCTGGAGGGTTTACAGTACTTGGCTTGCACTAACACAGCCTCAAATAAATGGCACACATTACCCCTAGAGGGGCAGGTATCTGTGCCCATGACTACACTAGACTACTCGGGTACCTGACTCCCCTCCACACATCACCCCTCATGGCCCCTCTGCACCACGCATATAGGATAATTCCAAAAACAGACACCCAGCACACATGTGCCATCCTCTGCACCCAAACCCATCCAGCCTAGTCATCCAAATTTGCAAAATACTCAAAACGCCCAATCACTCGGCATGGGTGGTAATACAACAGAAGATATGTAGCCTAAAAGTAAAACAACCTGGCAGCTGCGTAACAAAAGAGTATTACAAATAATACTCCAAGTTTGTGGGTCCTAATAAACGCCATCTCCCTACTCTCACCAAGAGTGAGTATTCCCGTATCCCGTGGGGAAGGAGCCATTGCTGCGCAAAGGTGATCAAGCTCGAGAATAAGCATTTCGTTGTTTTTGAAGATTGCTTTGGACTCTTCGATTATTTCTTTTCCGAACCTTTTAGCAAGACGGTGTAGCCAGCAAGAGCGGGGGGAGGAAGACTAACCGGTTCTCTCCTCCTCAGTCAAGGTTAACTGAATACCTACAAGAGCATCCTTAAACCCAGATCTCAACAAATCCTCCTTTCCCCTAGGAACCTCAAAACTAAACAGGTTCGTTCCGGCGGCCTCGCACTCCTCCTCAGACATATTTCTCCGCCGTGGGAAAAAACCCCGAGCCTGAGAAATCTGGTACTTGAGTATTTTACCACCAGCAAACAAAGCCATATAGTAATTGTGGGCATAAGCAATCACTAAATGCGGCTTCCGGGAAAGGGCTTGCTTTATGTGGGCAACATATTTCGAGCGGGCGGACATGGGCTCGACCAGGTGGTGGGTTTCCCGGCCATAAAAGTATTCAAGGTCTTTGGCCAACTGGGGTGTCCGCAAAAGAGGCAGGGAGTAGAGATTCTGCAACGCGTTCTTGATTCTCGGATCAGTGGTTGCCTCCGGCGAGATGGCGGCCTCCCAAGCGCCTTCAAAGGCTTTGTAGACTTGGGAGAATGAGAATATTCCTTCACGGTAGAGCCTATAGTCTACATAACATCAGTACACGCAATGCTTCCGGTGAAGTGCTCTCCAGGTATAAAAGGGCGAGAAAAGACAGACCTCTAAGACCCAATGAAAGTCTACTCATTATCATAACGTTAACCTTGTCATGTCCTTCACTACACGTACAATACCCCTTAGTTAGTGACCCCATTGCAAGATCCGAGTGTATTTCTAGAACAAAGGTAGACAAACAAACCGTGTAGCGGCATTGATCTGCTGAGATAGGCTCAGGGGTCCCCGAGTTTCCTTCTCGGCCCGAGCGTGGGAATGTTGGTGGTGGGCCATCATAGCGAGTTACGGAATATCGTAGGGAAAATGTGGTTGGTTTTATTGCAATGTAGATCTACCCTGGGTGAATGCGGTACTGTAGGTTAAGGTCTGGAGGAGGGCGGTGGTGGTGGCGGGGTTAAAGAGTGGGGCACAACATGTACTATATTTCTAATCGCCGCAGATAAGAGAAGGACGGGGTGAGTGGGTGAGTGAGTGCGCAGTTAAAGGAAGGCTGGAGGGAGAGGGAGAGGGAAGGTGCCAAGTGTGGACAAGTGTGGTTTTGAGAAAGAAAGAAGGAGCACGAGGCAGAGTGAACCCAAACCACCACCACCACCACTCCAACCAATGGGTCCCCGTGACAGGCCACAAAAATGAGACAATCATATCTTCCATTCATTCTCCCTCCCCCGAATTCTACTGTCCCAGTGCTATAATACCATCGTGCTGTTGTACTCGAATTACTTGTGAGGCATCATTGTTAGCCCAGCTTGTTGGTTCAAGGCTTTGTCCCATCACAGCGGTAAGTTACCGTATGTATAAGACCATACCATAGCTGCAGTACCCTCATCTCAAAGCACCTGGCTGGGGTACGATACGGTAACCCTATCTTGGGCCATCTGGTGAGCAAATGAGAAGTGATATCTTTTAATACTTTCCTTAACTTATTATTATATACCCTGTCGTCTGCCTTTTGTAATCTATTATATCAGGTCACACAACAGTATCGGCACGTGATCGCCTACCTTTGCACTGGCAAGAGTACGGTGCTACCGTGACCACTACGGTGCTACCGGCTGCCGGTACAACAGTCCACCCACCACCACTCCATCGTCATCGCCACCACCAACTTCCCCATCACCTTCACCTTCACAACCGCCAATGTCTATGATAGCAATGGCGCCACAAGGTCTCTTTGGTAAACTCCCCTCCCTATAATTCCCCCAACCACCATCTAATATCAAAAATGCCATCTTAGCTGTGAGTAAGCCCCAAGGCCTAACCTCAGCTGCCGTAATCCGGCATTTACAAGCCATCTTCCGCAACCACGCCTGGTTCAAGCCGAACCTAACAGCCCAGCAAAAAGCCATCGAATCCGAATCTCGGAAACAGCGCCAGCGACGTCGTAGACGCCAGGTCGAAGTCAAAATGGGTCACGGGGGGACACTTGATCCTCTCGCTAGTATAACCCCCCCGCGCGCGCGCACTTCCCCCCGGGAACAAACTCCAGCACTAACGGTTTATATGAAGCCGGAGTCTTAGTGATAGGCCTAGGCACCGGTACAAAATCCCTCTCATCCTTCATCTCCTGCACAAAAACGTACGAAACGACAGCCCTCTTCGGTGCCAGTACTGATACTTATGACTGCACCGGCCGCATCCTCAACCACGCCCCTTACTCCCACCTAACCCCCGAGCTCATCGAATCGACACTAGGCGTCTTCCGCGGCGAGATACTCCAGAAGCCGCCGATTTACAGTGCCCTGCATCATGAAGGGAAGCGGTACTACGAGTATGCACGTGAGGGGAAGCCTCTGCCTGTCGATATTAAAGCACGGCTCGTGACGGCGCTTAGGATGGAATTAGTGGGGTTCGTGAAGGGTGAAGACCACGAGTTCAAGCTTCCCAGTGAGGAGGGGAGTGTGGAGGAGAAGGTTGTCGGCGAAGTTATGCGAAGAATGGGGGTGGAGGAGTCCAAGAAGCGCGCGCTAGAAGTAGAAGAGGAAGGACAAGAGGAGGCAGGGGGGAGTAAGAAAGCCAAAGTGGACGATACACTCTTCAAACAGGTAGAAAAAAACATCCAAGAATCCACTGCGACAGACCCCCCCTCTCAATCCCCCCCAATAGTATCCCTCCGCATGTCCGTCTCCTCCGGCTTCTACGTCCGCAGTCTAATCCACGAGTAAACCCCCCTCCCAACATGCCCACTTCCTCCCTGCTCCACTAACTTCTTGCTCACGACAGCCTCGGAGAAGCCCTCGGCTCAGCAGCACATATGGTCCAACTAACCCGCACCCAACAGGGCCAATTCGAACTGGGCAAGAATGTGATACCATGGGAAGACATAACGAGCGAGGACACGACAAAATGGGAGTCGCAGTTGGAGGCGGCGCTGAAGGAAACGAGTGGGGAAGGGGCGTTTATGAAGGGGGATGTTGTTGTAGAGGAGGATATTGGAGGAGGAGGAACTGAAGCGGAAGCTAAAGCGGAGGGGAAGGGTAGTTAGCTAGGTGGAAAACGTTCAAAAATCTAATTTAGAGCATAAAATATAAAAAAACGAAACCCCAGTATTACAGAAGCATGACACAATTTCAATTCAATGGGATGATATGACAGCAGAGTACATGCCAAACTCCAGACACCACCGCTTTGAAAGAAAAAAAAGAGAGAAAAAAAGAGAAAAGGCACATCACCCGCCTCTTATACCTCCACCCAACAGGCCCACGCTATCTCTCCCACCTCCCCACCTCCCCCTCCCCCCTTCCTTCATCGTCAACCACACTCTCCCGATTCACGAACAAAAACGCCAAAAACACCAACGCTGCGCCAATCCAATACACCCCACTAGACCAAACCCCCAGCACAAGCATTTGGCCCAGAAGAGCAAGCGGAATCGTCAAGCTCAATCCCACAGTAACGATCAACGGCGTGGTGAGCAGCATAGCGTACACCCAGCAGTAGTCCGAAACCAGTGTAATGCTGGCGTTGATCTACCATCACCGCCGCAAGCAATGTCAGCAGGAAGTAAACTGGGGTGGGGGGAACAAGCATACCACCACAACCCACCAAATCCTCGCATCCGGCGGAACTTCAAACTCTTCTACGCCCGCGTAATGTAGTATAATTATACCAGGCCATAGCCCGAGAAAGTTAAACAGTCCCACGAAGCCAAAGAATCTGGTCATGCTAATGCGGCTTTCATGGCCTATGCGCACTTTCAACAGGATTGTGTACACGCCGTAGGAGAAGGCGCCCATGAGGGCCATCAGGTCTCCGAGGAGGATTTGTCCGGGAGTCTTATTCTCCGCAGTGAGTGATGGGGCAGAGGAGGGACTCAGGTCTACGGAGGAGATGAGCGAAACACCGGCGAGGGACAGCATGACGGCTAGGAATTTGGTCCAAGTGAAGCGCTCAATCCGCAGGAGCGCGCTGAATACGAGGGTGAAAATGCTGCTGGTCGAGGAGAGGATTGTGGCGCTAGCGACAGAGGTCCATTTTAGGCAGTAGGATTGGAAGTAGTTTGCCTTTTCCCCATTCATTAGTAGTGTAATGCGAGGTCTATGGGAGGCATAAAGGGGACGCATACAACAAACCAAAGCAAGCAAAATTGCAAACTCAACATTATAGTCTCCCTCTCACCAAGCATATCCTCCCCCTCCGCCGTCAGATCCTTATTCACCGCCACCACTCCATCCCCATCCTCACCTCCAGCCCCGGGCAACGGCACATTCCCCAAACGTGCATATCCCCCCCTCTCCCTCTCACCCTCCCTGCACCTCCCCCACCACCTCTGCCACACACCAGGAAGCAGGTAGAAGCAGAACGAGCAAGTGTTCACATAGGTCACGAAATAGGGCTTGGTATAGCTTCCATCGGAGAATATAGCGAAGGTCAGGAAGGTGCTCAAGACCCAGAGAAAGATTACCACGCCGAGGAGAAGGATGCCGATGGTTTTGCGGCGAGGGGGAACACAAATACGAATCGGCTGCGGCCGCGGCTTTGGCATTAGCGGAAGCGTGTTCGAGCGAGTTGGCGGCGGGGGTAACAGCGGGACGATAAAGTCCGGAGGAGGGGAGCTCGGACAGAGTGGCGGTGGTGGTGGAGAAGCGGGCATGGTGAGATGAGGGTTGGTGTCACCTCCTTCTTCTCGTTCTTATTCTGCTACTTCTCCTTCCCTTCCCTCTTGGTGACCCTGTTATTAGGCGAAAGGTGAAAGAAGGAAAGAAGGGTTCGTAGTAAACAGCGAATACAAGAGGAGGGTTGTCCACACTTATTCACCTATCCATCTACTTAGTCTATATATTCAGCAAGGAGAGGGCAGGTGAGCTCGCTACGGTATCTACCGCCTGCCTAAATCCCTTGGGTTCGGAGGTTTAGCCCTTTGCAGAAGAGAGAGGATAAGGGCTGTACCAGTGCCGGTAATGGGATGGGCTAGGTTAGGTTGCACCATATCATACGGTAGACAGCACAGTCGTTTCGGAGCTATCGTATCGTACCTACCGGTATTGTGACAATTATCTCCCCCCCTTTGACGCAATAATCCTGAATTGCGTGCGGGATCAGATTAGATCTGCGGTTGTACCTATTGCTCAGCTAAGTTAAGGTATCATACCCCTCTACTCGTAAGCTCCAGGCTAAACCCGATCAGCCTAATGGAGATTTTGATGCCTCCACAACAAAGCAACCCCACAATGTCCTATCATACTCCGAAACATCACAACAAACGCAACAAACGTACCGCAAAATTACCCGTATTATATCTCAGTTACAATTTGGTTCGAGAAAGAAAATGAAAATGAGAAGATGAAGATGAAACCCCCTCCCCGCAAACGCCCTGTGTACGCAATGACCCGGCCCAGGATGCAGGCTACCAGTATAGAAAACCCCAACATTACACCACCACCTGAAAATGAACACCCTCGTAGATGCACACAACCCTCCTTCCATGAAAAGTCTGAATATCTAACAACTACATCCACCGCTCTCTATTGGAAATCCTGTATTAATAGTCGGATCGAAGTAGTCGATTTCAGACTCATCCTGTGCGAGGGCTTGTCTTGCGATGGCTAGAATAGCAGTCAGTAAACGTGAGGAATATCGTACGAGGAATTCGACCATCATACCCTCAAAGGCAACCTCAACATTTGCACCATCCTTCGCCGAACACTCAAAGTGCGGTAACTGGCCTTTGGAAAGACAGTATGCCTGCGCCCGCTTATTCGACACCTACAATTGATTAGCTTCATTTGCACTCGGGCTGCCAGTCACCAGCTACCAAAGCGGAGAGAAAGGGTGCACACCATCCGTTTAGCCTCGTCCACATCAATCTTATTCCCAAGCACAACCTACATCCGTTAGGGCCTAAAGCCATTGAACCAAATGCTATAGTACTTACGAAAGGGAATGTATCCGGATCCCTCGGTGAAGCTTGAATCAGGAACTCGTCTCTCCAAGAATTCAAGTTATCAAAGCTCTTTGCATTATTCACATCGTAAACAAGGACACAACAGTCAGCGCCTCGATAGAACGCCACACCTAGTGACTGGAAGCGTTCTTGTCCAGCGGTGTCCCACAACTGCCGGTGCCCCTACCGATCAGCCCACAATGTGAACGGGAGGAGGGGAGGGAAGGAAGAAGCATACGGTCAGAGTAACAAGTCGATCATCAACCATAACATCTTTTGTCAGAAAATCGGCACCAATAGTAGCTTTGTAGCTCCCGCTAAACTTTTTGTTTACCTAGAGAATAGTGATTAGATTCCACATGTGCGATGGGTCAAGTGTCCAGGGAAGGAAGGGTACATATTGGTTCATAAGCGATGTCTTTCCGACTCCGCTGTCACCGAGGATGATAACCTACCGCCCACGCACGCCGTGGCTGTCAGTTCGTATATCATACTCGTGGGAATAAATGCAAAGGAACCTACCTTGAGGAACTTCTTTCTGCTTGCCATAACTGCGCACGAGTAGGTTTGTGGAGAGGGGAGAGGGTTGGTAGAAATGAGGGGTTGAAGAGCTCGAGGAGTTTGAAGAGAGAGAAAGTGGCAGAGAGGGACGAATAGGGTACGGGTAGGTATAGCAGGAGGAGACTGTCAGGTTATGATAAGCGATAGGGTTCTCGTTTCGACCACCTTACCCTCTCATCAATATCTCTTGGCGATTAAATTGAGTAGTTGCCTTGGAAGAGGGTTTAGGCTAAGCGAAGCTAAGCTTGACCACAGCTTCACTCTTTCTTTCCTATGAAAGAGAGTGATTCACAGTGCTTGCTTATATTCCCCATCCATTGACTGTAACTATACTCGAGTAACAGAGATAGGATATCACATTATGGACAGCAGCACTTTTGCACTGCTGAGGCTGAGGTCCAACGGTGAGCCTAGCATCATACTGCTAAAACTTAACATGACACCGGCATTACCCCCCAACTTCTTTGCCGTACCGGTATTTCACTCGCCCGCTCGCTCGCTCGTACCCTGCGGTACTGTGCTGTGGAAGCGCAACACAGACACTGCTAACGAAACGGTTCCAGTACCGGTACGATACGTATGATGCTGTGCTCGAGTGCCAGCCGCGAGTTACCCGCACACTCTGCCATCACAGCCAACCGTGGGAACACTATTAGACCAGCACCACAACCTCCACCAGAACCATCATAACCCCCACCTCCCCACACAATGTCCTGGAAAACATCCTTCTTAACATCCCTCCACTCCCGCGACATTCGTGAGAAATCCCACGATGGCTTTATCAGCGCCTACACCCGCCTAGCCAACCGCACCTTCAGCCCCACCACAAACTCCTCCACCTCCGACCCAACCAATCCCCCACCCCCAGACCAACAACTAATAACCGACCTCCTGGAAGCCCAGACTTCGAAAGGGCTACTGCAATCACAACTTACCGCGGTGCAATCCGAGGTCGTGTCGCTACAGGGGCAGATCAAAGCTCTCGAGAAGGTGGCCAGGGAGAAGGAAAGGTTGGAGAGGAGGAATGTTGATTTAGAGAGTGAGGGGCGAGCAAAGAGTCGAGCTATTCAGGTCCCCGCCCCCCCCCCCCTGTCATGGCTAAGTTTTTTTTTTGGTGGAGGGAAGGGGAATATGGCTGATGGTGGTGGTGGTGAGCAGGACTTACAAGACGAGATGTTAACATTGACCATGGAACTGAATGTCCTGGTAGATAAGGAGCAAGCTACGAGGAAGGAGAATGAGGATCTGGTACAGCGGTGGATGGACTTTGCAGAGACTCGGGCGGAGGTTATGAATCGTGCTTCTAATTGGGAGTAACAATCACCATAGTCATGCCAACCCACTGTATAATCATCATTTGGACAACAGCATTCCCTCTTATTCCCTCATTCCCTCATTACCGCCTGAACAACGACTAAATCATTTCACGGTACAAAAGCTATTGGCGGATGACGGACTCGTAAGGGGTATAATTGGGGGTATATTAGTACATCCAATCACACGAGTAATACATTAAAACAGAGCTAAACTATCGCCTTCTGCGATCAGAACGATCGGAAGCCAGAAACTCCCGAAGCATACTCCCGTCCACTGTCTGGACGTAATACTTTCCCCCGGTATCGGTCCAACTGACCGAGCCCGAAAAGTACTCCTTCTCCTCCACTCTTAGCCGGCTGACCGGGTTTTCCGCATTGCGTGTCGTGATAACGTGGTTTGTCGGAACGAACGGCTTCAACGACAGGATTCGAGCGCCTTCCTTGAGGTCCAAGAAAAGGTTCAAGAGCCGCTGGTTGAGCTCAGAGTCAAACACGTAGTTGTTTACCAGCACTACGTCCGCTCTCTTGAGTGCTTCAGCTATTCGTGCGCTTTCCAAAAAATCGCCTTTCTCCAGCCTAAATTTGCCCGGGTTAATCCCCCACATGCGACACCGTGCCGCAAGTTCCACCTTTTGCCTATCCGCCAGCCTCGTTGCGTTCTTCATGATTTCGCACCCGTATGCTTCGCATCCCGTTTCGAGTGCGGCATGCAATACAACATTCCCCGTCCCACTCCCAAGGTCGACAAACACCTTGCCAGGTCCGAGACCTGATTCCCTAAACAGCTTGGTGGTGAAATTAGGCAGGAGTTCGCCGTAAACATTGCTGGTGAAAGCCTCGTAGTCTTTTAGCGACTCAACTTCCGGTGCGACAGTCCGAGCGTATGCTTGTGACAGAATATGCTCTACAAGAGGGAATGGTAGAGATTTCATCCTGGCGATATTCGCCTTTATGGTGCCGTCCCGGCGGTACTTTGCTATTAGGTTGTTGTATTTATTAAGGTTCTCGAGAAAGTCTTGGGCTTTTTCGTTGCGGATTGCTCTACGCATGTTGTAAACTATTCCGCCAGAGCCGCCCGACAGAGTACCCGTGAGTAGTTCGTCAGATTCCGGAGGCGTCAATAGGTACGTTGCGACATGTTCTGCTGTGCTAAGGATATCTAGATCGGGTGAAAACTCGTCAGGTTCTGCTAAGCGAACAAGCTCGTACCTAAAAAGCCATCAGCTTCAGATTTATACTATCAGCATCTAAACCTAATATACCTCTCTGGATATGTCACTCCTGGGTATTGAAGCTTGACCGATAACAGTCTCTGGTCCGCTTTCCGAAAAACTAAATACCACCATTAGTGACAAACCGAGAAAAGGCAGTGATTTCCAACTCGTACTCCGTGATGGGCCCTTCCCTCCCTCCTTCATTCCCATATTTGCAATCATCTCCGCATGGACAAAATGACCCTCCTCAGGTTTCCGAGTGGGCGAAGCTTTGCGAAAGCTAGCCGGGTTCACCAGCTTCCTCCCGTTGCCAACCACACTATCCTCCTCAGCTTTCGTCCGTTTAACCGCTCTCCCCCGCTCCTCATCACTACTCTCCTCCTCCTCCTCCTCATCACTCGATTCCAAACGTTGAGACAACGGCGACCTCGATGACGAGACAGCTCTTCTCCCTCTCGGCGAGGCCGTAGATTCTGGACTTGGTGGCTTCAACAAATCAGACGACGAGGAAGCCCGCTTGACTGACTTCTCACCATCCACATGTTTTCTCTTTAGAGAAATGGCCGACGAAGCCCTGCTCCGGGGTCGGGGATCCGGAACCTCCAGGGTCGCCCTTCCCGTTTTACCGTCTTCCCGAGGCTTCTTGATGACGTTGCCGGTGGGCCTGGGGCGGTCCGACGGTGGTTTGGGAGCTCGGACAGTTTTGACGACGTACTTTTCCTGAGTGATGGGTTTTACGCCTGGCAAGCTGAACTGGGAGAAGAAACTCATGGTGTCGAAATCCCCAGCCTACACCGTTTATAATAAGAGCAAACAGTAACCAAGATGTTGCTCAGGTGGCCAGGCTTGATTAGCAGATCTAAGGCGGTGGAAACAGGAATCACCAGGGCGGCGGCGGAAGACCTAAACTCGACCCAACCCCAGATTCCAAACTTCCAACCCAAAGCGGTAGGTACCCTCTAACCCTTGAAGAGATAAATGTTGATAAGGAGCCAAATGTCGGCTTGGATGTAAAATCGTTCCCAGCCGCTAGGGTGTTCCCGAACGAACCTTCTCGATGTGGGGAATACCGGTATTATCTCGAAGAGTAAGGAACAAAAGGGGATGAGATGAGGATGATTACAATCTTTCCCCTGGCAAATACCGGTAATAGTAGTGGGAACACCGTACTGTACGACACAAACAGGCAGCAGTCAAAGAAAGTGTTTGTTTCAGGTTGATTTGAATTAAAATAAAATAAAAAAGTGAAGCTGAACAATAAAAATAAAGAAATAAAAGAGAAAAGAGAAGGGGGTGTTGCGTTTTAGGGGTTAAAGAGACGAAAAGAATAAGGGAAAAGAAAAGAGAAGAAAAGAAAAGAAAAGAAAAATAGAGACAGGGTGGAAGAAGGAATTGATGGAAGACTGAGTAGAAGCTTCGTGCACGCGTGGTTTTCTTTTGGATGCCCCCTCCCGTTATTTTTTTAATTTTTTTTCCCCTGTCATGAAAGCGAATGCCAGCCGCGCGTATTTGGCGCCAGGGTAGGGTAAATTTTTTTTCTCACCTCACCACGCCCCTCTGTCATCCAATCACTACATCTCAGCGAGGGCCAATACTACCTTTCAGGCACAAACTGCAACATCACCAGAGAAAATTTGCCCTGATAGCGGTAGAATAAGGTGGAAGTACCGTATGCCCACTATGACGAACTTGAGGTCACGTCCCGTGCGAGCACACCAGAATCTTTCCCTGTACTGCACAAGATCCTACACAAACTGAACCCTCGGCATGCCGAGCACTCACGATTTACTAATAGCCCATCCTTGACAGGCTGTGTGGCTCCAAGCCGTATGAATAGTAGGTAGCTCATGGAACTTTGTAGGCTAGCGCTCACCCCGCCGTGCCTCCGTTACGTACGGTACTGTACGGAAACATCGCACTGGAGTACAAATACCGGTACTCGAGTATGATAGACTGCAGCCTTCGCAATGGCCACCACAAAGCTGAGCGTGACGAACAGGGGCATTTGGTGGACAAAAAGGGAAACCGTCAAAAGTAGGGTAACAAACAAGATTATGGTGCCAGTTATGATGCCGATCCCTGTCCGTCACCCGCCCACTTTCGCCGTCGCTGCCCGGGCAGGCGGTGCCTCGGTGTGGGTGTGGGCTCAAGTTTGTCTGACTCTGCTCGAGTACGGTAGGGTACAGTACGGTACTTGCAGTCTGGCTCGTCGAAACTCAGCGTATGCAATTCGAATGCAGGTATGCAACTGAGATAGGCCAGTTGAGCTACCTACCCCTAGCCTTCGGTGTGTCGAAATTTTGGCCTAGTGACTGGAGCGAACACCCTTCTGAGTCCCCAAGCCAACCAGAGGAATACTTATCCATCATGCCCTGTACGGTACTGTACTGTACGCGTACTACCGGTACAGTACCGTACTGTACCCATACCAACGCTCTCCTGCAACTTTGAGCGAAATCAGGTTGCACTCGGGGCCTAAAGTGCGAAAAGTTCAGGGACATATGTTCACATGATCAGGCAGATACCAATCGATCCGTCTCTAGGCTGTCGGGGGGGGAATGTGTGTGCCTGGCCTGACCTTAACCGTGTAAGGATTAGCTTATCAAGGCAGGAACTTTGTTCCCGTCTGGGTGCCTGCATCCCTGACCTATGCCCTGAGCCCTGACTGCCTGGGTAGTCATTCAGGTCCCCTCACGTGACTAGGTTCAGCCAATGATTGCACATGCAGCGAGTGATGGGAGGCGAAAAAGTCGATGAATGAAGTTCATTGTGGACGTGCACAAGCTAATCACACATGGGGGGAGGGGGCGGAAGACCTTTGGTGGTGAGATTGCGCCAATTTAATCGGAAAACCCTGTGGAATAACAACATGGGATTGTCGATGCCAGAAAACCCAGAACAGTTGCCCGCCACTCACTTTCATCCGGAGACGCGAGTTAGACATCCGGGGAGCTTCTCGCACTTGCAAACACCACCCGAGTAGATCGTATGAAGCCATTCTGTGCTGACCCTAACTTTACAACTCTCACCTTGCGATATCTCGCTATTGGTGAGGTGCTGCGGCTCCCTATACTCCCTGCTGTTCAAGCCTGTCAGACCTCGTTTTTTTTTTCCACTGAAATTGACTGTCCAAGTCAGCCACTACCCTGCAAGACCTTGTACTTACCCCTTTTATGCCTTTCCTAGCCCCTTCTACCACCCGCGAGTACTACAGAGCAGCAATTTCGATACCCTCATCAACGATCCTCAAGCCACGTATTCAAGTTCTCTACCCAGCACTTTCTATCAATCACTCTCCCCAACCATGTCTGAATACCTTGCTAGCCTCCCTCACCTACCTATACAAACGCTCACCCACATACTTCCGCCAAGGGCCTACCACCTCACATCCCGACTCACCTCTCTTCGAAAAAGTGACTAATGCCAAGGATTACCGTATTAGCAGCTACGACCACACGGCCTAATTGGCCAAAGTCCACAGCCACCTCACATCGCGGTTTCGTTCGCTGCAGTTAGTCTACGTCAAATCCTTCAAAATTGTCCCTTGGGGACACTGGAGAGGCTAAAACTCTAAGATTGCTTCGCACGCCCCTGCATTACTAGTTTCAAAGGGAAAAGAGAGGGAAAAACTGTTCAACCAGTTTCTACGTCATAACAGGGGACTAAGTTAACCCATATTCACACCTCCTGGAGGGTTCCGGGTTTAGCTTGGAGTAGATACAGAGTTTGTAGTCACTATTAAAACACCGGATACCGGGCTGTATGGGTCACTAGTATAAGGTAGTAAACACTCACGATGTTCCCCTGATTAAACTTCCAAATCCTCCCGATCACGCTCCCATGTTTCTGCCCCTTGGAGCCTCATATTGATCCGGGAATCATGGTTTGGCGTGTGGAATAAGGTTTGTTGCCTACAGCTCGTTGAATAACGCAAAATTTAGAAAGAGCGCCCCGGGGAGGACCAGTGAGAGGTTGTCCGAGGAGGGGGGGGGGGCGCACATTCGGAAGAGAGGCTAGTAATGAGGATGGTGACATGGACCAAAAGGATGCTAGTGATATAGAAGAAAGGGATCATTTATAGCCACAAGCGAAGAGTAAAGAGAAATGAATAAACTCTATTTAATCTCACTAATTCCTTCGAATATTATATCTTCATAAAGTAAAGTTTCCGCTCTGGGCTAGGTGGGGGGGGGGCGAACACCCGGGGGGGCGGACTTCTGAGGGGGGGGGGACGCTCTTTCCAAATTTTGCGTTATCTTACTTGTTTGTACTGCTGGTTTTCCTTCGGAGTAGTTGCCCTTTCTCACCACAGAATAATGCTGGTTCCCCCATTCGGTAGTCGCCATAACGATTGTGTTAAGTTAGGAGAGATCTTCCATTCAGATCGCGGAGATCCCAGACTTAGAGTGAGTAGAAAGGGTGGATGGGAGAAATCAAATTAACCTCAAAGTCTCCAACATCCCTCCAAGCTTATTTACAGAAATCTAGGAGCAGAGGAATATCACTTGTCGAGATATCGGTGGTTGGCTGGCTTGGGGTACTAGTGTACATACGATGCTCCATTTATTCCGGCCGGAGATAACCATACAAATCCTCATACCCCCGCAAGGCGAATGGTAGAATGGTAATGCCAAAGTCTAGAGCCCTTCCTCATGAAGAAAATTACAGGCATTGGCTTAGGTTGATATCCAAGATATATATATCACTTGACATGCAGAGCCCTTGTTTCCATCTACCGAATTCCCGAAAATCATGAACTAGGTCTGAGTATGGCATACCAGCGTAGGGGCCGGTCCGGGCGCGGGTCGACGCCCGCCGTTAATTCCATGGGCCCATAACACCAGCAAGTCCGGACCTAGCATTCCGCACGGGGGCCTCAATGTAACCGACTCCGCAAAAGATTAGTTAGGCTCACCACCGTCCACGGTATCCCCAGACAGCTGAATATGAGAAACCGATGACTTGTAAATTCATATTCCACAGGCGGAGGCCTGAAAACTTTACGCGGCACATTCGAGCACGAAACCGAGACTGCAAGTTACAGAAAATAGAAAGGTTCCATCGGCCAAAGAACCCTTCCATGCGTCGCACTAGACACCAGGCTAACGAAGCCAATGACTCCTCGCGAACAGAAGGCATTTGGTCAAAAAACCCAGAACAAAATTAGCCATTGGGCAACAGAGTCCACCATCAGGGAAGAACCTTGTTGTAAAATTGTTTGATTGAAGAGAAAACAGTTGTTAATAATAAAACTCGTTTTTTCTTAGCCATCTCGTGCGAGAAAGAGGTACTAATATACAACATGGACTTAGCAGTCACACCGGACACTGTGTCCTATACCATATAGGCCATTCTCCTAACATGACGCACTAGTGACACTTCCATCTCGACATCCATATACAAGAGGTATCTAATGCAGTCAACCACCAGTAATTGGATCATGAGAAGCCACATTTTCCAACAAACCTGCTGGGCCCCTGTGGCGAGTGATAACCGGTGATGGTTCAGGGCGAAAGTTTCAGATCGAAAAGGTAGGACGGGGCATGGAGGCATGCGTGTACTGCACACGAGTCCTATTCTCTAAAACGGCCTCCTTCCCTCGACATCGCCCAAGAGTATCTCAGATAGCTGTGCGCGCCATATGGAGCTGTCAAGTCCCCAAAATCCTTCCCATCAGGAACCCCTGCCCATCGATTACCCAATGCCGAAAACGACAGAGTCCGAGCGCCAATCAAACGCGTGCTTGAGGCTCAAGCTCACGTGTTCAGAACCCCGATTTCCCATTCCCATTCCCAGCGCCTCCAACACCCTGCCCTGCAATACGATATGTCTCCAAAATGCCTCCGATTTGCAACATGATGTCCGCCCACACACCCTATTAAGCCCCTAAACCTCCCTAACGATAACATCCACTCGTTCATTTGTTTGTTTCCTCCCGTTCGTTTATTCGTTCTATCTTTACCCCATTTGGTCGGGCTTACAAAAGGATAGAAGGGGACATGTCACTTACGGCCTCCTCCGAAGCCCTGCGCGCTGCCACCCTCAGTTTCAATCAAAAGTCACCACCACCACCGAAATCCCCGTCTAGCGCACTTACCGCCGCGACCAGGGCTGCACAAGTCAGGTCACCCATCAGGCCGAGCCCTGGGGAGATCGGATCGTCAATAGCGCCAGAACGAGGTGTCGCGAGGTGGAAACAAGAGAATACGACCAGTCCCATGTCGCTCGACCCATCAATGGTTGCCGCAACACTCGCAGCATCTCGGCACAGCACTTCGCCAAGCAAGTCCCCGGAGAAGGAGGAGGAGGGTGTTTCTGTGAGGTCTCGAAGAAGACATTTTCAAGAGGAACTGTTCCAGGCGCCTGGCCGAGGTGGAGGCGGCGGAGGTGGGCTGCATAAGATATCGCCGGAAAGGAGTCGGACGAATACTCCTGACGCTGCTGTCGATTCGTCTCATATTGATGACATTGCTTCATTAAAGTCACTGTTTGAGAAGAGCTCGGATACGCCGGGGCCGGCTATACATGCCCCAAAGCCAGTGCGGGGAATGGAGAATGCATCGTTGACGGCAGCCATATTAGCTACACAGCTCTCTCCTTCCACTTGCGCTTCTACACAGAGCTCTAGGAGAGGTAGCCCTGTGCACAAGGCGCCCAATAGGGCTTCCCCTTCAAGAGGGGATGCTGTGGGCAAGCTTAGCCCTCCGGATATAGTGCCAGTGTTATCACTTCCTCCACTTTCACGGGGGCCTACAGTATCTAGTGTGTCTAGAGGGAGCGATCGGCCTAGATCCTCAACAGAGAGTGGCAAGGCAGATGCACTTTTGGCTGCTACACTGGCTTCAAGCCCCAAACCACCGGATAGACTACAGCCCCCGCAACCACCTCCATCACGAAGAAAGGAGACCAAAAAGGAGCCCCAGGTGGCGGTTCGCGAAGCTTCTTATGAGTCGGAGGACGTATCTGATGCCGGCTCTGACTCCGGTTCACGATATGGCACTGCTCGAACATCAATGAGCATCAATGCCAAAGTCAATGTCTCCACCATTTCTCTCCCACAATTGTTCGCTCCCCCGGGACCTCCGCCCCTCCCCCGACGTCCATCAATCCCCCAACTAAAACCCGACGATGGACCAGCCCTGAAAGCCGCCCAAATGCCACCAAATACCAACTCGGCCTCCACTTCCCCACCCCGTCAGTCGCCCACACGCCCAAGGCCTATCCCCCGCCATCGGACCGGGGACTCTATTCTAGCAGCCTCCCTTGCCCCTTCTAGAGTCGTCTCCCCCTCTCCGCGGAAACCACCCGCACCACCCGCACCCCGCCGCCGCCGATCACTTCCTCCCCCACCAAAGGGGCTCCGTGAAACAATGCGTAAACCCAGAACACCGCCCAAAGAGCCCTCTCCTCATCGTAGAAAACCCCACCTCGTAAGGCACCCTCACAAACACAGCCAAGGAGAAGGCAGACGCTGGCGACACTTCGTCACAGAGGCCGAGCGGAAGCGCTATGACGGGCTCTGGGCCGCCAACAAAGGCCTCCTACTACCCACCTCGGCACCACCACCGCCCCCTCCGCCCCGTGGCAGGGCCACAGCCCGTAACTTCCAGGACGAGCAGCACGAATGGAGCTCTGCTCCCACATACGCAGAGCCATTATCCGATTGCGTCAGCTCGCTTATCGTGCGAGAGATATGGCGGCGTTCTAGACTGCCCGACCATCAGCTGGCAGAGATCTGGGAGCTCGTGGGCCGGGAGGGGAAAGCCAGGCTGAGTCGCGACGAGTTTGTTGTCGGCACTTGGCTGGTGGATCAATGTCTCAAGGGGCGGAAACTGCCCGCCAAGGTGCAAGACGAGGTCTGGGAGAGCGTTAGGAGGTTGGGTGTGAAGAGGAGGGAATGATCGGTTGCGAAAAAGTAGAGCTGAAAGCGGAGGGAAAGGGGGAATCGTGAGGGCTTGAAACTAGTTAGAGAAAACCTTCAAGTTAATCATTAATCGGCCTATGGGGTTCTTTTTTTTCTTTTTTTTCTTTTTTTTCCCTCTTTACTTATTACCATACAATAGCTTCGATTAAGTAAATGAATACGGTAGGTAAATCATTCATCCACATCCAATAACTCAAGCCACGAGGTTACTATGATACCGGTACTCGAGTATTGGAATCCAGAATAATAGTAGCACCATATCGGTATCGTACAGCAATCCCACAATTGGATGCCATCAAGGTATAACCCTTAAGCGCCAGTCACTACATACACAAAAGTCAAAAAAAAAAAAAAAGCCTCCGAATAAAATATTAACCCGAAATAAAGTATAAAAAAAAATAACAATAAAACCCCTCATCTTTTTCTACTCCCGAAAAGATAAAAACAAAAACAAAACAATTCACCACACAAAACAACAACTTTAACTTTAAAGGGGAAAAAATCCGAACCCACATCGTCATACACGACCGCCCGTCACACCTCTAACCGAAACAAAACCTCTCATCATCCCTCCCTTTACATACAGTACACTATAGAAACGGCTATATATCACAACCAAACATGGAAAGGGAGAAAAGGAAATAATAATAAAAAAAAGGCAGATTATCCACGGACCCCACGATCCATAACCCCCGCCTCCCCTCATGTCTGCCTACCTCCCTCAACCGCACATCATCTCTAGCTAACGCAGGTGGAGGAGATAGGTAAAATATGAAATGCGAAAGGAAGAGTAAAAAAGGACAATCTCGATCCTACAATATAAACTCTCGGAGGGGGAAGGAAGAGAAAGGTAACAAATCAGACTGGGCAGCACGGCCACCAGTCCGGAGATAAGGCATTAGAGAAAAGAGAAGACAATGGAAAGAGGAAGTAATAAGTCAGGTCATGTGATGGCTGGTTGGGTTGGGTTTGTGGGTTGTTGCAGTTGTGATTTCCCCCGCGCGAAGGGAAAAATTTTAGGTAATAAATGACGGTGGGGCACAGACCAAGGAAATTGATTTAGGGGGGTTTTTTTTCTGGAAAAAATGAACTTTCGGATCGGCGGTTTTTCTTTGGGAGGGGGGTACTGAGATCCTGACGACGATGATGATGAAGTCGAAGGCAGTACGAGAGGGTATGATACAAAATGTATAAAAAAAGATTGAAAGGAAACGATATTGAATCTGGTAGATCCGTCATACCGCCGGAGTCAGATCGGAGCGGCGAGCGGCCAAGAAGGAAGGACGGAAGGTGAGAAGAAAAAAAGAGAGAGAAAAAAAGAAACAAAGCAATCGGCGCTTTCCGCCCGCGTGCGAGTCTTGTATTCCAGTCCGGATGTGAGAGGGAAGAAGTAAAGTCAGCGACCTTACTTACTCATCATAGACACACACCCAGGCCTCCCAGCGACCGGGATCCCCAACCGCTCTGAGTCTGCAGGGTTGACGTGGCGGCAGCACAAGCCTCGCCTTCCCAGCAGCGGCGCCAGCCAATTTCCCCCCTCGCCTCATGTTCATTTCCAGCACGATAACCCGGAGAAAGTCTCCATTTTCACGAACTTCCCTCGGCCTTGTCACGGGGATGTTGGAATCGGTAGATGACGGTGAGGAGGATGAATGCTTGTTCTCCGTAAGGTCGGGTCGGTTGCTATGGTACGTTTGCATTTGAACGGCCCCGGTGCATGGCATGTCCGGAACCGGATTGGTCGGGTTAAGATATCGGCGGAGAGCGGGCGTTGGGGCGTCCAGTGTGGGCGCTGGTCGTTTCTCATCGGTGAATTGGGGGGTTATCGACAAGATGCTGCGGGTAAGATAGTCATCTGGCTGAATGAGTGGTGTTGATACCGAGATGGACGAGAAGCTTCGAGCAGCCGACTTTAGCACACGAATGGACGCTGTCAGGTTTGATTTGAAGTTCAAGCGACGGGTTATCCTTTTCAGCGCGTCTTCGGAAAAGAAACCGATTTCCGGCTCGAGGGTTGGCACATTTGAGACGTCATCATCAGAATCCCACATAAGAGGATGGTCATCTTGGGAGTCTTCTGGTGGTGATGAAAGCCCACGGAATCGTCGTGACATTGGTGATGAATAAGCGCTGTTCCATGATAATGTCGATTCGTCATCGGTGTCTAGTGATGGAACGGACTCGCTTGAGCTTGATCTAAGCGACAGCTGACTGTCGCTGGGCGATTTCTCGAGTGGAGAGCTCTCATAATGCTCCTCATCAGGAGGGCCCAAAAGAACGGATAATACTGATCGTGTTGAATCTCGTGATGGGTCGCGTGATAATTCTACTGACTCTAGGGCTAGGTTTTCTTCTTCTTCTTCCTCCTCCTCGAGTGCATCGTCAAAGGAGGGTGGAGGATGAGCTGGTGTTGGTGGTTCAACAAAAATATCCAAAGCACTTTTTTGCTCTCGCAGAATTCTTTGTTTCCTAGAACCTGGGGGTGGAATGGCTGTTACGGCTAATAACGCCGCTACTGCTGGTGGAATTCCAGCATGTCGTTGTGTGCCCTGTTTCTCCCTGGTGAGTCCCGAGCCCTTGGTTGGAATAATCATGGGCCTGGAAGAAGCCGAGGGCATGGGCAACGAGTTTCTCGAGGAAGCTCTTAATGTATCCATTTTCTCGTAGATAGCAATATTATTATCGTTGAAGTAATGGCGAAGTGATAGATGGGATTCCGTGAACAAACTTGGCGGTGGTGGGCAAAAGGATGGCTGTGAGGTTGCGATAGCTGGAGTGGTAGAGGTTGTAGTGGTAGAAGGAGAAGCTGTTCGAGGAAGGTGATCCATCTCCGGAGAAGGGCGGATAGATGGCCTATAGATATCGGAAAGCTGGCGGGTGGTTCGCTCTGGGTGTCTGGTTGCTGGGGCTGGGATCCTGCTTACGTGCAACCAGTCTTGATAGGGTAGAATTGTGATCGGGGGCGAAACAGCAGCTGAGCGTTGCCCGGACGCAAGTTTGTTGGGGTCTGGGGTTGTTCCCTTCACTCTTGGATTACCGTGCTGGTACGATACCCCTTCTCACTCACTGGCCCACGCACGCCCTCCTTCAAGCTTCAACTAGTCTAAGTGTAGAAGTGGAGCTCGTGACCGAATGATCAGTTTCGGCCGTGCACATACAGCCTAGGTGTCGAGGTGTCAAGGTCCCACGTTGAGATCAAAAAAGGATAAGTACGGCAGCCCGTCCGAACCCGGTCAGAGATGAGTGACCGGAAATGTTCGCCCTCTATGTTTCTGTCTGAGTTCGTTGAAGGTAGCAGTGGTCGTTGCGATTCACTGGCATAAGGGAGAAAGGTCAGGGGGCAATCGGTCGAAACGAGCAAAGAGGGCAGAAACGGTAGGCTTTTTCTATGATAAGGGGTACCAAGTCGGGAGGATAGTATATTCGAGGGAGGAGGAAGATGAGTGGTGTGTGAGCTCTCTTTGCTTGGTTGATAGCTGACGGAAGGGGTTACGAGTGAGCGGCCTCCGACACACCTCTAAATGGGTAAAATATATCGGACGACAGATAGGCTGACACCTCTAGCTGTTGGAAATGGTATGAGGTGGGGAGTACGGTAGGTGTGGATGGCTGAATATATGGATGTACTTGGGCACCAGTGCTGGATGATTGACTCGCAGCAGGAAGCAAGCAGGGACGGACGGTGATAGATAAGTAACCGTACTGGGGGGACAGAGCGTGTGATGATTTGGACAGGATTGTTGGCTAGCTAGCCGGTTTACTTTGACTGACCAGGCAGTGGATTAGAAACAAGCTGTCGCCTCTCTTATTTATTTTTTTCTCCCTTTCCTTTTCCCAAAAAGCAGGGCATACCGAGGCAAGGAACACACAGCAACAGCAAGAAAGGCCAGGGGTTGAAATGCTCCCCTTCACACAAATCCCATACAGCTCGTAATACCCGCACCACGATGCTACTATGAGACTAACGGATTGAAACCTTTGCAAGACATTTTTGGACACGCCAACTTTACAATACATACCCTACCCTACCCTACAGTAACACTAGAAGTAGGCAAGAAAAAGAAAGCAGAGCGGTGGAGGGAAAAACAAACATAGGGCACATTTACTCGAGTACTAGTACAGTAGACTGTGAGGTAAAAGCAAATAAAAGCCGCTCCATCTCTGCTCTCCATTTCCATATTTGCTCTGTTTGCCTTGCCTGCTTGCTCTTTTCTCTCCCAAGAAAGGTATCGGAATACTCAATGAGGAATGATAAAGGCTTGTTCCACATCTCCCCCAGTCGTGGGACCAATCCCTCCCAGATTCGGCGTGGTCTAGATAGGAGGACTTGGCCACTGTGATACAGCAACCTTGAGATTCCCCAAAGCAGTACACGTCTTTCCCTTTCTTCACCCAGCCAAACTCCTGACCAAAATAGAATATAATTGATCCCCACGGTGAGAGAGAGAAACCTACCGGTAGTAGCATACCTTAAGCTCAATTTCTTTCATCATTTCCCAGAAGCAGCCAACGAAGCTTCTTGAAATATTAACCGATTGGACCTTTATGCCTCCTTGGACCTCAACAGGGCAGGAGGATTAGCAAATTTCCAAAGGGTAAATCGTCATACGATACCCGTAATGCTGTGACGTTTGTAAAAGGGACTACCATTGCATACAGCCAGAGATTGGCCGAGCCTCTGAACTTTGGTGAGTAGCGGTATGTAATAACAGTCCGTTTTATAATACAGACGCCGCGACATTTAGAGCACTTCAAGCCTTCTGTTTACGAGCCAAGGTGGCTACAGGAGAGACCCCCCTGGTTCGCAGGGTATAATAGCAGTTGTAGTAAGAGAGGGAAAAAATGTTAAAAAAGGATCAATACAGCAACCCAATGACGGTGACAGCAAGCCCACATCATACGTAAGGTGGGGGGGGGGGGAAGAGGCAGGGAGGCGGAAAAGAAAGCAAGAAGAAAACAAAACAAGAACAAAAAAAAAACATCCCACTGCACACACCAGAGAGGAAAGAGCACGCCGGTTGATCTCTGAACCCACCCAATCAAACCCGATTTCTGCACGCTTATCAGTTATCCGCTATCTCGCCGGTCATTCACACATATTTGCAACGTGAGCTTGACCTCCTCGAGTAGATTACTCTGGGTCCTTTGTCCAAATTATCTGGGTAATTCCCTTCGAGAAGATTTCCGTGATGGTGGTGTGCTTCGGATATTTGGAACCATGCTGATGGGTGTACGGTAGCAATGTCGCAAGTGTGTATGTCACACAGCGATGGTCCCCAAGAGGGTCGGTCGCTGTCGTTGCATTGTTGGACGGTGCTGCATCTTGGAGCATCTCACGAGACCCTGAAAATTGACTTTCAACTCTACTACCGGCACTCCGCTAGGCTAACTGTTCAGTTCTCCTCTATTTCTGAGATCCACAAGGCCCGGATCAATTTTTCGCTGTTGAGAGTCACAAAGCAGCGCCTATTATCGGTATTAGAAATTAAGTAACGACATCAGAGCAGCCTTCTAAAAAAAGAGGTGAAAAGAAAAAGCAGGGGGAAAATGATTCCTTTCATGGAACGCTCCTAGCCGGACGGGGGCTGGCGTCCTGAGCGAAAGAGAGAGAGGTGGGGGCAGAAAAAGACAGCCAAGGTACGGAACTCTCATCCGTTCCTCTGCAAATTTGCGTGCAAAGACCACCCGAAAAAAGGGATTGAGGAAATTTATGATGAAAAATGTGTGCGTATACTCGAGCAGAGTACCGTACCGTACTCGAGTACCGGTACCAGTGCCTTCCGGATACCTTGCTACTATTCTCCCGGGACAGGTACACACCATCTACCTCGCAGCATCACCCAATATGAAAGAAGCCTATCAGAGTATCTACTGTACACCACACCATACAGCAAACCGACCGTTTCTGCTCCTCATCCAAAAGCCTCACCAGCGTAGTTTACAATGGCGCCTCCCTCGCCAACCCCTCTTCTCGCGTAGCTACTCGACTACTCGCCAGCGTCAAGGTGAGGCGAAGCACTAACCAGACAAGTCCAAAATAGACTAATCCACATCTCCATACCGCTCAAAAGGAAAAAGAAAAAGCAATGTCTCGAGAGAATCTGACGACAGCATTGATTTTATTCATTGCGGGGAAGGGGAGCGAAACGAAACGAAACAAATCACTTCCATTTGAGCAAGTGGGGGTAGAAGCCAATTAGCTGCGCCGAGGTTTCTTTTCTTCTTCTTCTGGGTAAAAAAGGAAAATGTCTTGGGTCGGTCGTGTTTGGGATGCACGTGGGGTGGAGAATTTCAAAATGGCCTTGCCCTTTTGAAAAAGGAAAGAATGGGGTTTGGGGTCTGTTTGGCCGGTTGGTTATCGCAGGGTACAGCAGGGCGGATGTTTTCCGTTTCCCCCGCATTATGTGGGGAGGATCCTAGGCAGGGTGTTTGAAAAAAGGAAGGGCCTTCCACGAACGAGAAGCTGCTGTGAGAATACTTTGACCGGGGGTATTTGTGATACTGGACTGGTGCCAGATTAAATACCGCTACTGTATGGTGTGACGCTGGTATTTGTGCGAGAATAGAGGATGTCAGGCTACGGTAGTCATTGGAGGGAGAGGGGATATAATCAATGCGGTGGAGTTTCTTTGCTACAGTGCCGGTAAGTGAGCGAGGCCGGAGGAGTGTTTAGTGATTGAGCCATGGTCTAATGAAGGTCCAGGGAAAAAAGGGATCCCTTTTTCAAATTCCCTGTTCGTGTGTCCTCAGGCACGACCACCGTCATGGCGGACTATGTGTCAGGGTACGGCTACGGTACTCGTACGGACGTCATCCCGGCCATATCCCTCAAGATTGGATAACGTTTGCAGGAGGACGCAGGTCAAGTTCTTTTTCCTGCGTTCTTCCTGCCTAAACTCAGGACGCCGTGGCGCCGGCCGTACCAGAGTGCGGCACCATATATGCCTCAATTTTCCAAGGGGATACCATAATGAACACCCACTTCGACCGTCAGGAACATTTGTTGGTTATTTCCCGTGAGAAGCTAAGACGAACACGTTAATATTCCTTTTTACACTTATGAATCCACTCATTCTTAGCAATTCGAGTTATGAAGAAGTTTTTTCATCCTAAAGACACTGCAGATATGTCGCAATTGATGCGTGCACCACAATTATCTTATCTGCATGGCAAACCTTCTCCTCCTCCCCATCCTCCCCATCCTCCCCTCCCCCTCCCCTCCCCCTCCTCCTCCTCCTCCTCCTCCTCCTCCTCCCCCTCCCTACTATTGCCGCCATAAGGCCATACCCTCGAGTATTCACCAGGAACACAGGTTGCGCAGGAACAGCTTCAGGCGAGCAGCCTCAAATCCTACATTATGCACAATCCCCCTCCATTACCCTGCCATAATGCTTTTTTTATATATCCTTTCACTTTGCTTTACTTTTTTTTTCCCTGCATAAAGTGAATTTGTAGGGTGCAACCAACCAGCAGCCTCAATTCTCAAAACACCTAGATAAACGAAAGACGTAGCCCCACCGGACCTAAATAAAATTGTATCAAACTGGCCCTACCCTCCTCACTCACTCACACAGCGCTGCTCCTCCTGCCGCTGGTTGCTGCACACCGCAACACCAATTCCCGTAAACCCCAAGATTCTTTTTCTTTTTTCCTCCTTTTCTTTACCTTTTGCATCATCATCATTCTGGTTCCCGTGAAGGAGCCCCATATTCCACAGCCTTACGAAGACCCGCCTTCACGGATCAGTATCAGCTGATATCCAGCCCATCCCTGAAAGAATAACACAAACCAGGGCAGGGCACGTTACGCTACATCAACAATGTCGGGCACAATGGAGAAATTTATTATATATCTCGCCAAACCCGGGAGCACCGCTATGGTACCGTAGCACTCGACGCTGAAGAAGAGGGAAAAAAAAAGAAAAAAAAGGTAAACTATGTCATTGCGAACCATAGGTCCGGTCCGGGTTCCCCCTCCGCTTCCAACCCAGACGTGTTTCCAACCAACCGAACCGACGAGCAGCGCAGCGAACCGTTTCTACATTGCGGGGTGAAGAGGGGGGTGATGCGTGTTCACCTACTTGGCTTGTCTCGAAAGATTATTGTTACATCTCCCGACGGCGGCGAGAGCGGCGGTGGAGGAATTTGAAATTCGCGCATTTGGAGAACGTTGATATGGGCGATTGAGAATACTTTTGTATTATATAACTTTCTCATGGTAAGTAATTGTTGCCCGCCTAAGGTATCATAGATAGCGCATCGTTGCCCGATTAGGCGGCGAGTGAGGATGTGTGATGGCCTAACAGGAGATAAGATGACTGCGGGGTTGGAACGAGATGAGTAAGGGGCATTTGGGTGATGTGCTAATGTTTGCACTTGCTAGGGTTCGTGGTTACAATGTGTTTCGCTGTTGGGATACAATCCTAACATGAGCGGCTGGATTCTGAGCGCCTGTCAGAGCATCTATCATACCTTCCAATACAGTACGAGGACGCAGCACGGCAACAAACGACTGGAAGATGTTATAGTACACAGCGACTTCGCGAAGAGCTCCGACCACTTCATCAGGCCATGACACAGGATAATACCGACATCACAGTATTCATTTGGCAATATCACAAGAGCCTAGCTCCCGCCAACGAAAAACTTAGACAAGGGGGAACCGGAAAAGGTTTCTCCCAACTTCTAATTCGCAAAAAAAAACAAAAAAGACCACAGCCACTTGGGATTTACATAGAAACAAAAGGAAGAAAAAAAGAACTATAAAAAAAAAACTAACGCTCTTCACCCACCCACCCACTCCTACGTCAGCATATGTGGCAAGACAGCCGCTTCGCCTCCTCGCGGGTAATAAACGTCCTATCAGCATTCACCCCGTCAACAATTTCTCCAATACTTACAGTAGTCTCACAAAGAAAAATTTTCAATAAAAATGGAAATGATTGGACTGGCAGAAACCACCACCACGACCACCACTGTCGCAGGCACCCTTCCAGAACCCACAGCATGCATGCAATTACCACATTTATACTTCATACCCGCAAAACCCCCAGAAAAGCAGGGAAATCTAATCTGCATAACGCCGTACTACCGGGAAGCAACAAAAAAAACAAATCTAGATATCACATCTAAAGGCTTGAAACCCGCACCCTCCCCTAATCTGATCATAAATCATACCTCATCACTCCTCGCCCTTCTCCCCGTGTTAGTGCTCTACTGCGCGGATTCATCCGTGAGTGGAGGCCACCCGTTGTGCCCAAGTAAGAAAAATCTAGAGTAGTCTAGGCCCCAGGAACCAATCCCCTGTCAGAATAGGGCACGACAGGGAAGGGGGGGTTGGATGTGATATAGTATCTCTCATCTCAAGTTGGCATTACACCCTATACCGCGATATGGATAGATAGACTCGGTAGATGTGTGGATCTGTGCTGTCAGGTGGGACAGGAAGGCAAGCAGGCGGTCAGGCAGGTACGGGTATGCTAGGCAGGGTGAGACATCACTCGCAGGGGAACGGGGGATCAGGAGGAGCTGGAGGGTGGTGAAGTGTAAACAAAAGGGCTGTTTTGTCAATTCGCGATGTGATATATGATAACCCTGACAGTGGATGCGAAACTGGGGGAGCGGTGACCTGAAGGTCCTGGACCACGGGCGTGGTACGATGCCGGCAGGCTAGCGCGGTGCCTAGGGGCGGATAGCTATGCGAACTAATAGCACTGGCTTGGATAAATCATAGAGGGATGAATGAGTAAGCTTGCATACAGCAATATCATACACATAACATATGTACTCTGCATACCCGTACCATATGTACTCGAGTACAGTACCGTGCAAGCAATGAACTTTAAGATAACGGTACCCTACCGTACACGCAGTCAGAATTCAACCCATATAGTACAATGCAGCATCCACTCGTCCACTCACATCCACAAATTCTCACTCAGTGACACTCGCTCACTCACTCACCCCTCTCCGCCTGCGCAGGCATAACCCACCTCACCTCACCCGAACAAACCTACTGGTCGAGCACGCAAGCAAGCAAGCACACATCCGCATACCCGTCTCCCAAAAACCCCATCCCAATACAATAGAACATCCATCCATCCATCCGGCCAGCCAGTCAAACACCAAATACCACACCCCACCACACACACACACCCAAACCCATCGCCAATCCACCCCCAATTCCTGCAACGAAAGACAAGAACGTACTGTACCTCACTCGAGTACCGTACAGTTTGCTGTAAAAAAAAAACAAAAAAAACAAGATAAGACACCCCACAAATAAATCACAACGCAAACGCTTCGTTCTAGACCACCCGCCCACTAGGCTACCGCGTGCGTGGGTTGGTTGTTGCATGCAGGTATGATAAACCAATCCGGTTACTCACGTTCTGCCCGCCCGCCCGCATCCCCTCCTCCTCCCGGTTCACGACGGGTATAATAATAATATAATGTATACTACAGTATACACCAAACAATGAAGTATGATATTATACGAAATGGGTAAAATCAAAGACCTGGCTCCTTACAGCTACCGTACTGTAATATAATGAATATCTGCGGTACCGGTCACTGTATCATACTACTTGTAGTAGACTATGCAGGGGAGGTATTCGAGTATGATATAGGTAGGTACGAGCCAAGTTAGTCGCAGTCGTCCACCGTTTGCGCCCGTTTTTTTTTTTGGAAGATTCACAGCCATACATAACATACCGGCACAACCATGAAGATGATAATGTGGTTATGGTGTGGAGGTTCTCAAGTGCCGGGTTGTATGATAGCGGTAAGTTAGTCTTATCGTGTTCGGTTTTTTGTTTGTGAGCCGGTCGGGGTGGATCGGGGAGGGAGGGAGGGAGGGGGAAGATAGGGTCGGGGTGTTGCGGATCTTATCTGATCTGATATGAGGCTCTGGGAGGATGGAAGGATGGAATTGGAAAAAGGGGGTCTTGGAGTTTGCCGTTTTTATTGTGTGTCGCGGGAGAGAGATAGTCTACCGGTGGAAGTCTTTTGGTGGTGGGGCTGGGCTGGGTTGGGTTGGGTTTTGGGGGTTTATTGTAAATACTAGTATCATACCGTATGGTATGATTACTGTAGGTGTGTGAACTTGGGCTTTGGAGCATGATGTCTAAGGAGCAATCAGTATTTTTCAGCAATAATTATGCGTAGTCTTGATCATATTATGATACGGCTAAAATTTGCGGTAGCCTAAGGCTTCCCAGCCCTGATTAATAAGCTGGTTATCACAAATTCGCAGAGGAGGTGCAAACTTCAGACCATGACTGATTGATTACTACCGTAGCTATGTGATCATGCCTACGCATATTATGACTGAAAAATACCGAGGGCTCCTTAGTCATCTCTTTATTAGATATGACAAGGGTCCGCACACATTTTCAAGGAGCTGACACTCCTTGCGATTAGATTAGGCAGACGCGGGACTCTACTTGGTCAGGAATAGACGGTTTCAGTCATTTTTCCTTGGGCGCAAAACGACTCCTCGATTGTTACAATGAGCCACCTGAAATATTCCCTCAACTAAAACAGTTCCAGAATAGTTTACGGTATTAGTTAACGAATTCTAGTGTTTCAGACAGCACAAAGGACTACGGTATCTGGCAAAAGTTCGGATTGGAGTCAAAGCGAACAGAAGAGAAACCAAGTCAGTCAGTCAGCCTAGCCAAAAAGGAGGGCACGACGAACGCTAATTTTCCACAAGTGTAAAACATAGGTAGGTGGCAGTCGTTGGATAAGATAGGTTTAAGAAAATGAACACTAGCGTTGGTCTAACTTTGTAAGATTATGTCTACAAGTACTTTTTGTTACTTGTGTTTGGAAATATCCCCTCCGTTTTGGGTTTTATGACTATATGGGGCATCATACGTATGATGGCTCAAATTCTTTTCTCAACTGATACAAGTACCGGTATTGAAAATTGGCCATCATCACTGATCACTCGACGCAATAAGTATGCTTTTTGAGATGTCCCATAATGCCGTTTTTCACTTTCCAGACGTTCAGATCCCCCGATCCGGTTGATCCCTGTTTTTACCATGGTTAGTTTCCGATTTTTAATATCCCCCCGCCCCCCGAGTACGGTAACCTACAGCATAGAATATGATATATCATAGCAAAGATAAATTCCGGTATCATATCTACGAACATGCTCGTACTCGTACAGCATAGCCGGAGGCTGCCGTTCCTTCCGCCGCGTGTTTATAGCCCTCCCAGTTCAATAATATGCAAGAAAGCAGGTTAGTTTCCAGATCCTGCCTGACCCGGGGTGGCAATAAAGGGAATTCAAATCAAGGGCTGGGGTCAGGAATTTGTTATTGTCGTCAGTTATTGGTGGGAAGAATACCCTATTTGTTTTGCATGGCACGTGGGGCGCAATCGTGGGGTAGTGTCGGCCCTCAAGCACGATGCGTAAGCGGCCGAAGAAGCGGACCGTGCACCGTATTTACTCTTTAAATCCACGATCAGCGATCGGTCTTGGATCCCACCCCGATCGGAGGCGAAGCACCCCGAGAAGGAATAGTGATATCCGAACCGTTTCTGGAGCTGAGCTGACTGGATCTCGTTAACTGGTTATTGGTTGAGTCGCTAACCTCCTCGGCTAAGCCCATTGCAGCTTAGACCGCGATTTCAGCTGGGATCTCCGATCGTGGATTTAACGAGTAAATACGATGCAATGAAGTCTAGAATTTCCTCCTCTAGAAAAGGAGGGTAAAGACTGCGCAGAAAAACCTGCCTTGTGAGATGAATAAAAAATAAAATTCAAAACAAAAGCAAAAGGCATCTGACCTTGTTGGCTGGCAGTGGCAAATTCGTCTCTCGGCCCGGGGCCCGCTTATTCGAGGTCTTACCTTTTGGGGCGAGCGACGGGTTTGTCGCTCTTATTGCTCGGATGTCTGGTTTCTTTAATTAAATCCATTGCTATGGGTAGTCGCATGGGTGGAATGCATCCTAACCGCGCGAAGCACTTTATGCAACTCTCCCCAGTGATCGTATGGAAAGGGCTGCATTTCCGCTTTAGCACCTTGTGTCATATCATAGAGGAAGGCTACCATATCATACATGATACTCTAGGGAAACAGTCTAGAGCTTTGATTAAACACCCCACACAAACAAGATCCAGAGGCCTTGGGAGACCACCTGTGGTCACTGGTCACCCCAGTCAATCCTCGGTCGCCCATTCCGGCAACTCCGTCTCATACCCCCACTGCCCATCCTCACACTCATACCTCTTCGCATGCAGGTAGATCCCCAATTCATGCCGTCCTGGGTCAGAGAACAGTTGAGTATCACAAACTTCACATCGCTCCCCCGTCAATTTTTCCGCCTTACGGCCTTCGTAGTCCTCTCTTCATCCATTAACACATCAGCATATTATACGAAGAAAAAAGGCACGGGGTAGGACAGAAGGGCCGAAGTAGTACATTATCTCGTCATACCTAATCTCCTCCTCCCTACCGACTTTATTCAATCTCGCAATGATCTCCTCGTCCTCACCTTCGCCACCTTTTCCGAGGGCTGATCCCCAGACGTTGCGATTGCAGTATATCTGCATGCTTATCAGTCGCATTTCTCCAAAAAATCTGTTCAATATCGTGGGGGGGGGGGGCAGACCGGATCATTGGTTATCGGATGTCCCAAAAACTGCAAGTGAACTCTTATCTGATGCGTCCTACCAGTGAACGGATGACACTCCACAATGCTATAATTCTTCTCTGCGTTGTACTTTATCCTCCTGAACAGCGTCTTTGCAGTCTTCCCACTTGCGCGGACCCGGTTTAAGCCCAACATTGGGGATACCGAGAGGATGGGTTGGTCGCAGGTTACCTCCTCGGAAGGGAATTCGCCCTTGACACGGGCGACGTACTGTTTCCTTATGGTGCGGGTTTGTAGCTGTCCCATAAAGTCGTTTGCCGCTTCTGGGGTTTTAGCCATGAACATCAGACCGCTGGTTAGCCTGTCCAGGCGGTTGCATGCTTTTTTTTTAAAGTAAAAAAAAGCTTATCGTTAGGACTATGACTAAAGGAGAGGGGAGGGGGAGGGGGATGGCCTACGAAGTGGAGCACGGCCGTCACAGTCATGCTTCATTATCTCGATTACCGTATTAAAATTATACCTCCCCGCAGGATGAACGGGAACTCCCGCAGGTTTATTAATAACGATTAATCGGTCGTCCTCGTACACTATCTCAATTGGCTTCGCCGTCACAGGAGGCTCGTGTCTGTGGAGTGTATGTACAAGCATATCCCCGTTCTCGAGCCTTGAATCCAGGCTCGCAATGATGGTCTGCAGAGGGGCCAACTGCGCTCCACCCTTGTTCCCCTTCCCTTTAACGCCCGGCCTCGCCCCACTCTTACCCTTCCGAAGAATGCTTATGGAGCCCTTTTCAATCGCTGATTTCTACGCCCCCAAGTTAGCAAACTAGCCATTCAGCCAATGTTCAAAGTGATATGGAGGGAATTGAGGGGGGGCAAAGAACAAACATAATACTCCAGCGGCCGATCTCTAAACTCCGTCGAAAACACCTCCAACACTGCTTTCCCCCTCCACCGCTCCTTGCAATAAGTATTATACGAAAATTGATACGGCGGCACCCTTCTCAACCCGTCCTCGAAAGAATACTGCGGCACTGGGGGCGGATTCACAACCTTTGATGGTTTGGGCATATCGCCCTTCTGCGCATCAATTGATACTGATAGCTTGCCTTCTGTCGGCTGCCCTTCTCTCACCTCCGGAGGCGATGAAGTTGAGGTCGAGGACGAGCCCAGTCCTCCCTCCTCCTTTGAACCTAATATGGTTGGGGATAAATCCGTTGATAATTTAGAAAGTGTGGTATCCATGACACGCTTTCTCTGGGATACTCTGACGAGTTCACAAAGTGTTATGAGAAGGTTGATTTTTGTATGCATACAAGTGAGGATGCTTTCTCGCTCTTGGTTTTTCTTTTCTTTCTTTTGTCCTACAAGTATGCCATGCTACAAATGCATGGCCGTAGTGGGGCAAGAGCCCTCCCAAGGTTGAAATGGCGGGAATTACCCGGCCTCGCTTAAGTTGATGCTCATCCTGGCAACAAGCTTTAGCTTGATGAGGGCAATCTAGCCTCGGCTTGCAGGGGTAGTATCCGTATTGTATTTTGCTGGTCTCTCCATTTCATCAACTAAACACCAACATCACGCCTAAGTTCCTCAACCAGCCCACCAGCCCAACACGCCTAACACATTCCCGCAAAAACCGGCCAGACAAAAAGCAGGAAGAAGAAGGAACAATGTCGTCAGTCAAATCACGAACAAGGAGTGATTACGGTTACTTCCTCACCTACCGAACGCGATGGAGCGACAACGACATCTATAATCATTTGAACAACGTCGTTTACAACATCCTGTAAGAAAAGAAAAGACAAAAACCCCGACTTGTGCAAGGCAAACAAAACAAGGTGAAGTGGCTAATAGAAAGATTGGGGTTACAGCATCGACTCTGTGGTCAATTCATACCTAATAACTCACTGCGGCATGATGCCGACGACCAGTCCCTCCATTGGCCTGATGGTGTCCTCGAGCTGCACGTTCGTGTCGTCGTGCGCCTTCCCGGCTGTGCTGGAGCTGGGGCTGCGGGTGAACAAGCTGGGCACTTCTAGCGTCACATACGAAGTCGGTATATTCGAGGAAGGGGTTGGGGGGGTTAAGGCCGTGGGCGGGTTCACGCATGTGTTTTGTGATAGCGTTCATCGAAGGCCTATGAAGTTGCTTAGGGCTTATAAGGAGGGCTTAGAGAAGTTGCTCGTTAGGGCCAGCGAGGAGGAGAAGGAGGAGGAGGAGGCTGTAATGTATAGGAGTGCAAAGCTGTGATTGCGGGTGGGATTCGCAAGAGCTGTAGGAATGATTGGGGCGGCGGCTGCGGTACGAGAGGTGTGCTACCGTATTGGAGAGAAGGGGGTGATCATGTTGGGTGGTTTGTTATATGCTGAGCACTATTCCCGTGTTTGTATTTGCAGTCTATTAAGCGCAACATTTCGGCTGTAATGTGCGTATGATTTATATCTACTGCCAACGATTACCCAAACACTGCCTACTATCAACAAAAGGAATCTCGGCAAAGAGCATTTACGCCTGAAAATGTGATCGAGAAAGCAAACAAATGAGAAAACACCGCTTTTAAGGACAAGTATCATACATATCTATATGAGAAAAGACGCAATGAAATGGCTATAGCCCTTTATAGGTTTTGTGATGTGACGTGCGCCCCCATTGGAAAAGAATAAACGCCGTAGTTGAACAAGGGATTAAAAATAAAAATAAAAAGGTACAGCGAGCTAAAATTTTACAGCGAACCAAACACCTTTTTCCCTAGCAGTAACCTGCTCTTTTTTTTTATACTGCAGGAGTAGGTTAGCCACTGCGTTCGTGTTAAACTTGGGGGGTAGGGTATTCACCTCTCCTCAGACTCATCCGCAATCCCATTTTGTGTCCTTGCAACCACGCCCAGGTTAGAGAGATGGCGGCCTAAAGTATTGTGGAAAATTCCATGACCCTATTGCGCATCAGTATTTGGAGCCACGAATACAAGAGCCATATGTCCTTACTCTCTCGCCTGCCCCCTGTTCCGGTGGGTCTGATGGTGAAGGTGGAAAGCTCATGCTGATGTTGGATGATGGTGAAGATGGCGATGTCATGGGCCGCGTTACTGAGGGCGGTTTCAAGTGGTACCCAGTGCTTGGTCTGGAAATTGATATTGAGGTGTGAGTCGACGAAGCATATTCTGGCGGAGTATCGAACCCGGAATGATCGCTGTCGACGGTAACAAAACTTGGGTTGGTACCAAGGGAACCGTTATTGGCCATCATCCTGAGAAGGTTAGGCTGGGTCTTGCTAGGGCGGTGATGGGTGAGCTTGTTCTGCAAGATCGCGCCGGTGTGGGATATAAGAGCACGAATTATATCCTTCTTCAACCTTATTGCCAAATCCAGATTCGACCATGTCTTATTGCGATACTCCAACATTGGCATGCGGAACACGAACTCATGAACATCCTCGAAATTACTGTCACCGCGCCCCTAAGGAGATGACATGAGCTTTAACACTTTAGGCCAGTGACCCGACATGATACATACCTTATAGCTCAAGCAAAGTACCACACTCGGGATCTTGATATATGCCAAAGTCATAAAGTTAGAAGCTCTAGACATCATTTGCGAGAGCTCGTCTGACCTCCCCCCGTTTCTATCACCGTGGTTACTGGACCTATTGAAAATCTGTAGCTTTTTGTTTTTTTCGAGACCAATAAGACTTGGTGCGGGGCCTTCTGTGGATTTCCTCGATTTCGCCGATAGGGATTCGACTGACGACTTGTGAGTCGGGGTGAGGGAAGGCATGAACGTTCCTCTAAAACCGGCATTTGAAGCTTTGAAACTATCTGATCTCGGCTTTGAAATCGAGGATGAAGAGCCGGGCCTATGGTCGGCAGTAAGAGATAAGGTAGGCCTAAGCCTAATCTCTACCGGTGACACATCACTTTTAGTTGAAGAACTCTCGTCTGTATGGAGGCCGTCATGGTCCTCGTCGGATTCGTCTGTACCCGACCCGTCGGGGATCGGCTTCATTGAATGTACCAAAAACGGCGAAAACCCTCCATTCTCAAATGCCTGTGTGCCAACTCCCGGGAAGATGTATTCGAAAATTCTATCTCCGATCTCACGCTCAAGTTGGATCTTTAGGGGGAAAAGGTTGACTTCAAAATGGTCCATAACTGGTATTCCGGCGATAGCTTCAAGCATGTGCCAATAGACGCGGAGAATTTTCGTCTGCCGAACGTCGGCAACTGTCCGCGACTGATCAAAGAAGGGCGCGATCATCTCCGGGTAGACCGCATCGGGCAACAGGTTATACCCTTCCATCATCTCAACCTCAACAGTATTAAAGTTTGACCCATCTGCGTTATCCATGCGCTTGTACCCAGCATTCATCAATCGTATTTCCATGAGTGGATCTGCCTTATCACGCAGCATGTGCCACACTATTTCCGAGGCGGTTAGGTACCACCTTAAGACACCACTTGCCTGCGATGTCCTATCCTCATGCTTTCGTTGGGCTGTAGTAATAGCCTTCATCATGAAGAAAAGTTCTTCCTCGCAGCTCGCCAAGTCCTCATCAACTGCAACACGGCCTTGCCAGCCCTCGATATCGAGATTTTGTGAGTTGATCTGGAAATAGGTCTTAATTTCTTCCAATTGATGGATGCGACTTTGCAGACGCCCGACCATTTCCGGCGCTCCCGTTAAATCGCTGAAATCGGAAGCGAGCATAATCTTCTCCAATTTCTCATTCCGCAGTTTCTCAAGTGGTTCCGCGTACAACAGCAGGTCCAGAACAATGATATACATCCCAAAATACTGCGAGGAATCGCACGATGCCTCAACCTTCGGGAAGTCGACCCACACGTGGTCTATGCGACGTTCAACATCTAGCGGTCCACCTTTAGCAGAGAAGGTTTTCTCCCCATCACTGACTTGATCACTATATTTTAAACGAAGCGAATTGTACTTGTCATATCTCAGGGTAGCCGAAGTTCTTTCAACCACACGGGAAAACCCGACAGGGAAATTCTGGAAGTCGAACATGCTCTCAAGCGGGACCCACGGGGGCCATGAGGAGCCACTGGGGGCACCATACCTATTGGCGGAATGCAGGGACATAGATTGGGGTGCAAAGTCTTGGTGATGGGACACAAAGAACTGTGTATTTTCCAGATTGAGTGCGAAACGACGCTGCACCAGACCGCTAACCTCATCACCAACCCTGTCACGATCCATGATTGATACAACTTTCAGCTGCATACCTTGCGCAACAACAAGAACTGCGGCGCCTTTGTTCTTCTCGCTTTGCATCTGAATTTGAGGGGCAATAAGCCGTATATGATAGCTGTTCAGCGGTAGATAATCATTAGCAACATCCCCTGTGAGGTCGTCTCTAGCATGTGTCCTGGTCGATGTGTCATTCTCTTGTAGATCGTTTGGCTTTTCATCGGCAACAACATATTTGTTATCGTCATCAAGGAGTTGCTGGATCCGACTCTCAAGAGTCATACTATCGGTGTCACCGTCAGGGGTGGAGCTAGGACTAGAAGGTGTATATTCGCCCGTGGTTGATGCATTGTTCCGACCAGACTGTTTCTGTTCCTGTACTATATCGAGGATGAATTTGACGGCTCGACGAGACATATAATATACGAAACCGCGTCGCTGGCCGACTTGGTGGATATACTTCAAGATGACGTTCCGAAGTGAATTATTCCACTTGGCCTGCATGTTATGTACTATAAACCGATTATCAAAGTCGCTCACATAATCAAAAGGTGAAGAATCCACCCCAATAAGCTCAGAATCGGCATCTGATCCGTGGCGTTCATGGTCCAGATTCTGGTTCACACAGGGCCTATCGCCGCCATCGAGTTTACTGGACATTCTCCGCAGCATCCTCTGGAGGAAATCAAGCTTGTTGAAGAGGATCGAGCTTTGTTCAATGAGTTCGGAGGACTGTATAAGTCTTAGTACTATACAAATCAGTCTCACTGTACGGAATATTACCTGTGCCTTTAGCTCTAGATCTTCAGGGCAAAATTTGATATACTGAGCCAGATTATCCAGAGCCTCCTTGTTCTTATTCATCTGTTCATTAACCTTTTCAAGCCGAGCTTGAACAAGCCCGCATTGTATTTCTCGGGGATCTATCCTGTTAGATGAAAGTCTCGAATAGGGGCGGTTATATCGTCGCCTACCATTATTCTCGGACATGAGACAGTCATGAGTTGGCTCATCACCAAAAGGGCTGCACGGATTCGGTGTGCAACAGTTCGGGTCAGTATGGTCTGTCTGTCGGAAGTATGTGAACCTCGGGGTGAAAGCAAGGGGCATGATCTTGGTCTTGGGTGCTTTGTTGTTCGGCAGCACCCAATCCAGTTCAATGAAATCATCCATATCAATCCAAGAGTAATCGCCGTCAGGAATGGTGAATTGCGACATATCACCTAAATATCTGGTTTCTGTTAAGCCTGATAGTAGACTTTCTGCTGCTTGTTTCATTAGCTCATCCGGTGTCGCACCGGCAATGAATGCCGAAACAGCCCTAATATCTGCAGAGTGGAAGTCTAACTCGGCTTGGTTGATCCTCATTGCAGTACTCTGTTGGTTAGGTAGTGTCTCCTCACGCCTCTGGTGAATGTCGACCATGAGACTATCTAACTTAGCTTTGAGACCAGTTGCAACGACCACATCTTTCCCGACCTCGTCCTTGTCGTTGTGCTTGTACATATGGCTTATGAAGAGTGGTGATATGCAAAGCTTATATTTGATAGTCGCAAGGTGCCGGCCAAACTTCTTATTAGATTTCTCGGGGCCAGGCCATAACGGACCTTGGCGGATGGGCAGTGACATAACACCAGAGAACAGACCCCACCATGAGAAGAAGTGTGTGAAGAACCTAGGCGTAAGGTGGATTGTGTTGTAGCTTGTAGACGGCTTTGTATTCGCTGGGGACCAGTCCCTGTCGATTGGGGATAGGATAGCCAAGGAAAGGTGCAGATGATGGCTTCTAAACCCCCGAAACGCATCGTAGACCCGCCCCGGAGGAGCCTTCGCATAGGTGGGGGCTTTAAGGGTCACTTCATAATGAGGTTTAAATTCAAAGGATCGCGTTTTTCCTTTGCAAGTGCCCAGCTGATCCTCAGTGATCTCTTGTTCAAACATAAGTCCAACCAACCACCTTACTCGCCCCGAAAGTTTCATGATAACCTTTTTGAAGAGTGCTGCACTCTCATAACTGCTAGAGCTTAGGACGCTCTTGTTTTCAGCTGGCGTAGCACTGTCGAACTCATCTTTGGCATTACGGGCAAAGTCTGGAATTGCCAAAAGGAATTCCTCGCTGTCAACCACCATGAATTTCCGGGGATCTTCATCCCTACCAATCTCCCAATTCACATCCCCTCTCCAACACAGAACAAATCCTGCGCCAATGCCAGTGATCTGGTAAGGATCGCGGGAGCCTTGAACCGTAAGCATGATCCCAAAATAAAATGGCATGACATGGGCTTCGTGGATGGTTACCTTTAAGCGTTAGATGAACATCCCCGTCCCCTTTCCATTTCACACTTATCTGCGAATGTAAGACAAGGCGTATTTTATCCCAAAACCCAGTTCTCTCTGAGGGGTCAGAATGAGGCTTCGTGAAAGTCTCGAACACCATCATCATATCCTGAATTGCTGGCTGATAGGATGTGCACCAAGTGACCCTTGTCGCAAAGGAAGTACTAATAGCTACCACAACTTCTGAATACGACTTCACGGGAGAAACGGTTCGCCGTACATCAACAGCAAAGCCACCCTTCGAAGGGCCTGGACCACTGGTGGGTGGAACGATATTCACCCTCACATGTCTCATAGACTCCGGGCCTCGGTGTTCCTCAGCTAAAACAAAGTCGGCTTTTAATGACCACGCAGGCGACCTGTTGGCTGGGGAAGACCTCATCCGGGGTACGTGGATAAGGGGTAAAGGATAGTCTCGCAGGAGAATCCGGCCCTCACCAAAGTCTACCTTAATGCTCACTGGTATAAGAAGTGCGAACTCCATATCTTCTGGAAGACCCTTGCCGACTCGGTGCATGAATTTGGGGAGCTGATCAAGAGGGAATGAGGGCTTATCAACGACAACCTCAACATCATTAAAGTAGCCCGCCATGAGTGCAGGGCGCATTGGCAAACCGAGGATATTCTCCGTGTCTTCGCCATCATATGGAACGTCATCATGGCCCCAGAATTGCTCCCTGGACTCCCTCATTCGATTGCTGTGATATTCATGCGCCCATCTCATACGCTTAATCCAGGCAGCCGAGTTATGTTCTTGAAGGCGCTCCCAGGCCTCCGATACAGAGACAGATGCATCATCAGAAGGTCCAGCAGCGCTTTCCGGGTCATATCGCATGTTTTTTGGTCTACGGTGAACCGACTTGGGCCTCGTCTCCGCTGATTCGGCGCGGGCATGATGTGAACTACCGCCCCATGTCTTGGTCCTCCCCCTGAACTTCGATGTAGATGCTTGTGGTGGATTCTCGGGCTTCAATCCAGTCCGGGTGGTCTCTGATGACTTCCTTCTCTCGTTCTCGCCCATCTTTTTGACCTTCGCATCAAATGCAGCCTCACGGGCGAGTCGCTTCTTTTGCTCAGAAAGGCCCAGGCGATAAATTAAACCCAATTGAGTCTCGAATGGATCATCCTCGAGTTCAAGAAGCAAAGCTTTGGTGCTCAGAGACAACCTCGGCACTTTCTTTGCCGATTCCGCCTTTTTTTCCAGAATGCATTCGTTAGTCCCAGTCCTAAATCGATGGTGTATATGCTGACAAGCTTTCGCAGTATTAACCACATTGTCGGTCACCTTGTATAGGACCAACTGGTGGGGGATGGCTAATCTGACAGCATCAGCGGACAAATCAATGGACTTCTCTTCTTGAAAATGGTCGCCATATTTACGCCTCCCCTCCCTCAGATCGACACGGAATTGCCTGATACTGATCATTCGAGCCCAGCAATTCCTTACTTTTGGTGGTTCGGCATAAAGCCGAACGTTTTTCGCTTTTAGGAATGGGAATCCCCATCTATGCCGCCCGGTATCCAGTCCAAATACCTCCAACATCATAGGTGGGTCATCTGGCATACTTGATTTGATACGCACATGCTGTACCTTGAAGTCCATACTTACGTATTCGCTAAAATCGGAGATTGGGCTTTCCATAAGATCCATGTCACCCACAATCCTAGGATGGAGCGTATCCGCTGGCTTCATCTGGGAATATCCTGTCTCACCCCCGGCTGATGCCCTTCCGAATGCCTCCATGAGTACTTTAGTAGCAACAATAATTGTATAATGTCGGTAGAGTGAGTAGTTGAGAGAGAGCAATTTGGAATGGGAGCTGATATGCAACACAGGACCTTCTGCGTCGCCAGAGGTAGCAAACGCAATGTCAAAGTGCGGTACGTTCAAAAACGGTTCCTGCTCCCAAGAGTCTGCTGTGTCAACCATGTAGCCTTCTAGGCCTCTTATATGGAAACTGAGTTTCCTGCCATCTGTCGGATTCTTTGACCCAGCAGGTGGCAGTTTTGAGCCTCTAGTATCATCGGCAGAAAGAGTCCTCGAAGCAGCTCGTCGTCTAGGCGGCGGCTTAGATCGTGACTCGCTCTTGTGGGCTCTGTATTCTATTGTCCAGGAATCCAGTTGTAATGCCACCCCCCTAGTGAATTCGGATATTTCCTCATCTGCTCCTGCAACCTCCACACTAAAATCAATTCCTTCCATCTTGAATTGGTCAATCCATAGCGGTATGCGGCGAAGAAAATTCGGACCGCCATTCGTCTCGGGTCTACTCAATTTATCTGATTTCACATTGGGATGAAATTGGCCAACCATCTGCTTGATCCCTTGAACAATCTCGGGTCGGACGAGGCGAAGGGAGAAAGTCTCGAGATGTGCGTGAGCAGTTACCTCAACCTCTGGGGAGGCGTTAACCTGGAATCTAACATCAAAAGCATCTGTTTGGAGCAGATCATGTTTTTCGCCCGAATACGCTTGATAGTAGAGGTGATGGGACGTGATTCTAAAAGAGCAAGACAGCGAGTAGTCGTTTTGGCCTTCTGATTCATGCGAGGAGTCTGCAACTGCGGATATTGACGAAAGGCTGGATATAAGCATATCCATATCGCCAACCGCTCGGCGCTCCGGATCGTTGGAGGGCAAAAGAATTCGAATAACCGGCTCATGAACGGAGAAATTAATACTCGCTTTCGGAAGCAGCTTCGATATAAGGTGAGTTCGCTCCCGGGATCCAGACGTAGATTTCCCAGGTTTTGACTGAACAAGCGCCAACAAGATCGGGAGATGCCTCGGCTCAAGATCAATTGAGGGAGAAGTAACAACTACGTTGGCAAAAAGAATATTTGTGTTCCGGTTCGACTCCGACTTCTCGACCAGCTGGATCGTCTTTGATGGCAAAGTCGTCTTGGAAGTCATCGTCACCATAGGGATATAAAAGATTTTATCTTTCCGGGCACCATCATCAACGCTCACCGAGATCGAGATCGCAGCCAACAGAGCCTGGTGAGCGATATCTTGAGGCGAAAAGTACCTGAGCCAGAATATTAGCAATCGGGGATCGGATCTAGGCTTTGGGAGGCTAACATTCTGTGTGCTGGCGATTTCTGATCCAAACGATGAACATCCATTGCTAGTTCCTTCATACCCACCAGGACATTCAACGGCTTTCCCGACGGCTGTACCGTCCTTACAGACTTAGAAATCAGAAGGTATCCGATAGCAAACTGAACCTCCTTTAAACCGCGTAGCAATGACTCTAGGAATTCCTTTGACTCCATAACCGTCTCTGTCATTCGCTCCGTCGTGCTACCCGGTAAAGACATTTCCTCCATAACTGCTCCCAATTGGAGTTTGGACCCTGGCTTCCGAGGTTTCCTCATAGCAGGAGCTCTGATGGCCCGCAATTTGACCAAGCACCCCAAAATCTCATCAAGTGGTATGGTAATTTTCCCGACCTTAAGCGCCATGGCCGCATCTCGGAACACATCCAACCCATTTTCCAGCAAGCCGTAGATATTGAAGTTACAGTGGTCTAGAACCTCAATAGGCTCCTTCTTTTTCTCGGGAAAGAACAGAACACTCCTAGCGGTAAACATCCATTCGATTGGATTTTGATCCTCCTTCAAGTCAGTGGTGTGGTCGAACATACGGTTCCTCTCGGCGGTCTTCCGCCGAGTATCTAGTATCATGGTCATACTCCCCACCTGTACACTCCCGACATCTGCGATTGACAGGTTGGTATTGGTAAAAACAATATCCACCATCTGTAGCCACTTTACCAACTTGTGTACCTTCTTCAAAGACTCCCTCAGCTTGCCAATCCCTTCCCAGGCTCTGGTTTTTCGTCTTATCACTCGCCCCTCCTCGCCCTTCAATGAGTCTTTCCGCCCTCTTCCCTTTCCCTTCTTTTCCACTTCATCTGAATCACTTTCCTCTTGCGTCTTCCTAAGATCGACAGAGAATTGCGAGTCCGAGATAACAATGCTAATCCATGTTGGTTGAGCAAAAGTAGGTCGATGCAACAAAAGACCTAGCTTCCGGACTTCCAGTTTGATACCGTTCTTAGGCTCATAACTAATACGTTTGAGGGAAAAGTATCCAATGCGTTGAATCGATATCCCAGTCAGAATCCGTAAGACCGCAAAGAGCACGAATGTAGCCAGGTAAGCCAGCACCACCACGCCAAACAAAAACGTCGGCAGATGGTACGCTGTCGCCATGATCTCTGGGGCCCCAAGATTTTCTCCCCAAATCACGAACTATGAAAGTAAGCTCTTAGCGAAGCGGGAGAGGGAGAGAGAGAGAGAGAGAGAGAAATGACGGGGGCCTCCGGTTCGTTTGTTGCTGTTTGGTGGGTGCTTTATCAAGCTCTCATTATCGGTAGTGCCGATACAATGGGCCGTTTGTCCAGAATTTGGGTTCGCTGAAGATCAATGTGGCGTTCCTGGTGGAACTTCTGGTGGAGATGTAAAAAAGGGTGTGGAGTGTTGAATTTGAGAGAGGAGAGAGCGAGACAGAACTAGGTCAGTTCCTGCATTCCTGATAGAAGGGAGAGGGAAAACAAAACCCCTTCCAGCACCCCTTTAATAGGATGGAGATGAGCTGTTGCAAAGCACCCGCGAACCAGAGCAGACTTGCTGTTCTTTGGGCTCGGTTTATCGCCAAGAATTCCTTTCTGTTGTGCGAGGCTTAATCTGGCTTGGCTCTCGACCCGGGAAATTGGTTGTGCTTCTTCGGCCACGGAGTTCTACTGAGTTAATACTCTTCAAGGAATATCACCTGCTTTGATGTCACGATTGCCTACTGGGAAATCCGCGGTATACATATAATCACAAGCCAGTGCGGCCTTTGATTCTGATTTCCGTTGCCTTTTCTTTTGTCAGATAACGTTAAGGCTTTCGCTACATATTTTCAAATGAGCTATCTCTTGAGTTCATAGCCAAATTCTCGGCAGCCCTGACAGCACCTCTTGAGCTTCCCTGCCACCGGACCGGAAGATCTGACCGCCCGCTACCCAATTTCGGAACATCCGTCCGATCTACGATAGGTGAGTGACAAAATAGATAAGATGAATCATGCCAATGCAGGAGCAGAGCCCTTTGTCTTTGTCGGAACACTGGTAACTGGCACAGCAATGGAGCAATGGATTCTCGAGCACTGTATTATTAACTTGAATAAGAGATGTTTGTCCTTGGACGTCAAAGTTTCCCCTTTAAGTAATGCGTTACCTTGATTTGCTTGCATTTTCTCCCATCCCCGTCAAAATAGGAAACCCGGGGTTCCAGGGGCAAACACCTCTTCCCAAAGTTAATACAACTATTTATTTTTCTTCCGCAGACTCCTTCTTTCGCCTCTCCAACTTCTCTATTTCCTCATTTGTAATCGCAATATCTGCCTCAACAGCCAAAAGCTTCTCCTTCAGCATACCCGCATACTCCTTCTTTGTCAACCGCTTGACAGGACTCCACTTTGAACGGATAGCACGATCTAGTATACTCTCATTTGGCTCCGGGTTCTCCAGCTTCTCAATTACCTCTTGCGTATGTCTCGCATCGGCAACATTATAAACATATTGCCCCCCCAGCCCTACCAGGCCCCAGACAATGGCGCCCGGAGCAGCGTTTGATATTTTACCTGTAATGTATAAAAACAAAGAAAAATATTAGGTCGAATTCGTCGTGAGACTGCGGGTGGGCCTGATTCAAAAGACCGGATCTTCATACGCAATATTATCCCGAGAAAGCCACCAGCAATCGCTCCAGAAGCCCCGCTAATAAGAACCTTGTCCCTGGGCATCACCGCCGTACCTGGCGGGGAGGCATCGCGGATGGCACGACACGTTGTCGATCTGACAGCTGTCGGGCACATTAGATTCCAACCAATATTTTGTAATCGTCGGCCAGAATACAACCAGGACTGGTCACATACCCCAATAGGTCCAGCCAAGTATAAAAGTGTTTGCACCTGTGAGCACGGCGAACGTTTTAACATGCGGGGTCGATCGGAGAATACCAATCACTCCTCCAGCGAGTGTGCCTGCGAGCCCTGCTCGGGAGTTAGAAAGAACAAGCTTGCCAGGGACCCAAACAGCATGCCGAATAAGCAGGGACAACAGACCGGTTGCTGCGCCAACCTTCAGGGCAGGTACGAGGATTGGTTCAGGGGGCTCGGTCCGGGAGGAGCTCTCCATAGTAGAGTTCGTTGTCGTTGCTGAAACTCTCTACAGGGTGATGACGAGGTACCAATTGACAGCAGGGTGTGTGATGCAAGGATGCAACGGAGGGGGGAAGAAATCAAAGCTCAAAGCATAGAGGATAAGGAAGTGTCTGTCAACTAGCTGATATCTCTTGAGCAGCGGAATCTGTTGTTTGCGAGAAGGCTAGACAGTGGTGGAGAGAGAGTGTGAGAGAAAGAGAGAGTGTGTGTGTGTGAAGGGTCTAGGCAGCAGTTAAGAGGGCACATACTCGAGGCAGGTGTAAAGTATTGGGACAATCTATTGTCTGAGCCTAGTCACTTTATTTCGAGAACGAGGATAGAGTTATGCATTTCCATAAACCTTCAGTTCAGATCCTACATGCTCAAGCAATATACCGTAACAATTGATATCCTTTCCAGGAAGTTTGCATGATTCGGCCATTAATTCCCTCCCATACAAAATCCCGTAAGTCCCCTACCCAAACTATGGTACATTGCCTGCCGGTAACCCTTGCAACAACAAAAAAAACGTTAGAGTACTGTACGATCTTGACGACAAAAGTCGTCGGCACCCCCCCCATTTTACACCAAAAATGGCCGTCTTTAAGCACTCACAATTCATCTCAAAGTAATATAGAATCAACAAAACCAATGCCATAGTGTTGGTAATTCCCTAGAATCTCTGCATAGAAATTATCAGAATTTTTCTGCTCTACTGCGAGGGCTGAGAGCCTGGGATCTAGATCGGATGTTGTTGCAATGTACCTTTTGTATGGGAACCTCATATAAAATTAGAGGTACCTTTTGCTCACCATCATTCTCTCTCACATTGCACCATGGGCATTAACTAACACAGCTTGCTACTTATGAATGATAATATCTAGACCACTCTAAAGGCTCTGGGGCATTTTTGAAATTTTCTTGCAATCCATGAAGCTGAGATTTCGTGGAGCGAAAATGCCCATTTTTGGTGTAAAATGGGGGGGATGCCGACGACTTTTGTCGCCAAGATCGTACTTGTACAGTACAGTAATTTTGTGCCACTCGCCTGTGCGGCTCTCTGCTTCTGCTTTTCTTCCGCTTCTCTTATGGAGAAGCTCGAGGACAGAGTGGCTTAACGAACTGGCAATTAGCTATTGTAGGCAATGGCGCAATGTCCTTTGAAGGAAAACCTTGATAAAATTCTAGGAGAGTCGGCAAGAATGCCAGATTGCTGCCAAATTATCTCTGACCGGTCACTCGATTTGGTCCTGCAGCTGACGATGGACAGTATCTCCGTCCTCAATACCGGTAAAGCGACAAGACTCCAAACCAGACTTTCCTCCCCAGTATAATTAACAAAGGCCATATACTCGAGCAAGAGCTCTGTGGTCCAGCAGCATTGTTGGTGGGCTAAAAATTCATAGAGTTCGTCAAAACCCCAGAGTTGCTAACCTGGTACGATAAGTACGATAAGGATGTGTACCGTAGTTTATGGTGTCGTATTGCCAGCTCTCGACTTTCTGTCACAGCATCCCTTTCCTATTCTTTTGGTGGTTTCAATACTGTGGTGACCCACTTTTTCTGCCACACACACACCACCACCAACCGACGTTACCTAGAATACTTTCCCTCTGCTGAACCGTTACCCTCCAAAAAAAAGCCCCCCCCAAGAAAAACCTCCCCTTCATTTCTCTCAACTGTGACCCTCCCGCTTCTTCCCCACACACTCCCACCCCCTCCAACCTTTTCCTCCAACTCAATCTTCTCGACAAACAATTCTTCTTTCCCTTGCTAAACGGACAAATCAGTCCTCTTAGCATATTTATTCTCAGCAAGCGCGCTTCCTATATAAAGCGCGTTCGCTGTTTTCGCAATCATGGGTAGGCACTGAAATTCCTCTCTTAGCTTCCGCTTCGATCCGATGCGCACGCGGATATCGGTGCATGGCTTTCTCCAATGGTCATTATTTGGCTGACTATCTTTTACAGCGCCGCCAAAATCGAAAGGCCTCAAGATGGGCCTAGGAGAGTTCCTTCAAGATGAGAGTACGTCGCTGGACCCCTCCTCTCTGCTTTGCAGGACCCTGCTTGGCGGCTCTTTTTATCGATAAACAACATGCTAACATATCTCTCTTGTAATAGGCTTGGGTTCCTGGGCTGATGAAATGGAGGACATGCCCACCGTTCGTATGTGCAATGCTTTAATTTCCCCATCATTTTCCATCCTCTTCATTATTTTCTTATTTCACTACGTTATCATCTGACTCTATAACTGTCCCATAGCCTCTGGTGAGTTTGATCATGCCTAGTTATATGCTCACTTCACTGGCTGTGGGCTCTCGTTTCTTTGCTCTCGGTGTACTAATATTTTTCTTGTTTTCTAGAAAACCGTTCCGGAGGTGGTTATGGCAACCGTCGTGACTATGGTGGAAACAACAGCTTTGGTGGGGGTAATTTAAGCAGAAGTCGATCTTCTACCTTCCCTTCCTTCCCTGACAGCCCTTTTCTAACCCTTGATCTGTCTAGGTGATCGCGAGGATCGTTACCCACCTCGCCAAGCTATTCCGCCCCCCGATAAACCTCCCTTCACTGCTCATGTTGGGAATCTATCCTTCGAAGTGACCGAAGCGCAGATGTCTGAGTTCTTTAGCTCCTGCCAGGTTGAAAACGTTAGGCTTGTTCGTGATAGAATAGATGAGCGTCCCAAAGGGTTTGGATATGTCGAGTTCAAAACCAAGGAGGGGTTAATTGCAGCTGTCAATATGAGCGGCGAAAGCTTTTGTGGCAGAGGTGTGAAAATTAGCGTCGCTGAGCCACGTATGTCTCCCCTAACTATGCAGCGTCTGGCAATTTTGGCTGACACTTTTTCCTATAGAGAAGGATCGTGGCGATGACCGTACCCAAGGAGAATGGCGTCGGAGCGGTCCTCCTCCCCTTGCCGACCCCCCACGTCGGGGGAGTGAACGCGGCGACCGTCTTGGGGATCGCTTTGGAGAAGGCGGGGACCGTGGTGATCGACGTCATAGCTATAATAATGATGCATCTGAGAGAGCACCTCCCCGTGAAGCCCGGGAGCTCGACTGGGGGAAAAAGACAGCTCTTCCTCCTACACCCACTGCCAGTGAGCATGGTGGCCGTCCTCGCAGCGGGGATCGTGAGTATAGAAGGCGTTCTCCTGCTCCAGCTAGCGAGGGGGGTCGGGGGGGTTCCTACCGTGAGCGTCCACCAATCGAGAGGCAGCAAACGGCACCTGAGAGGAATAACGCATGGCGTAACACCGCTCGCCCGGATCCCCCGGCTGTCCAAGAGCCGCTTCATGGGAGCACTCCTGCCAGCCCTGTCGTCCCGCATACTCGTCCTAGGCTAGAACTCAAGCCCCGAAGTGAACATCCCATTGAGCCTGGACCAACTTCCGCAGCATCCACCGGTGAATCATCAAAGGCAAATCCGTTTGGCGCAGCTAGACCTATCGACACAGCTCAGAGGGAAAAGGAGGTTGCGGAGAGGAGAGCAGCTGCCATTGCTGCCAGAAAAGCCAGAGAAGACAAAGCCCGTGAGGAGAAGAAGGCCCGTGAGGCGGAGAAGCAAAGCGAAGCTGGCACTCCAACCGGAAGCAACAAAAACTTTGCACTCCTCAGAAGAGCGTCGACGGGCCCTGAGGGACCTGCCGCAGAGGTCGAGGGTGAAAAGGAGAAGGAAACTAGGGTAGAGAAGAAGGATGAAAGGCCATCCAAGGTTGTGGCGGGCAGCTGGAGAGCCACTAAGACGGAGTCAAAAGATAAGGATGCAGCGAAGGAGCCTAGGCTTGACACTAGCAGGGCCTCAAATTTCGCAGCAACTGAGGAGGACGCCGATGGTTGGACTCCAGTCTCATCCGGCAAGCGGGGGCGTGGAAGCGCAAACGGTACAAAATCTTCGACGGGTTCTTAAATGCTGTGTATTGTGGGTGCCCTCTTTTTTTTTTACTCAAAAACGGAAATTTAAAAGCGTGTTTCTATGTTTCTTCATCGCCTGCCATTCTTTTCTTATGTTATTTTCCGTTGTTCCCTTCCTCGCCCCCTTCTTCACATTTTCTTTTCTTTTTGGAATCACAAAGCTAGAGCGTTGGGTCTTCTATTTCCTCCTGTTTCTCTCCTTTATTCTTCTCTCTCACTTGATGACGGCGACTGAAAAGAAAAAGTATTGGAAAGCCCAAAAAAACAGCTCGGATCCCTTTCTCTGTATTACAGCTTCTTGTCCTTTCTAAAAATGAGAATTTGAAAATATTTATGACGTGTTATTCCTTGCTGTGATGCAATGTATTGAGCCTAAGCTGCGTACAGTGTCATGGCCACCCGCTCCCCTGTATAGCTGAATAGTTAACTTAGTGCTTTGCGATATTTTTTTCCCTTGCTCTATTTGCCCTTTACACTACTACTACAGCGAGTTATGACACAGTAGGGCAGGGGGGCAGAGCGGAGGTTGAGGCCATATGGATGGATGGGTGAAATGTGAAGGAGATGAACTGAGATATGTTATGTTACTCCGGCCTGATTAAAATATTAGGCTCAACCATTCGATATTGCTGACAACTAAATCTGAATAACATGCACTGGTTGGTACCAGTCACAAACCATCATTCGGCGGAGCATTCTCAGGTAGAGTAGATACATACATACTTACCCCACCCTGTAGGAATAGCCTTGGCCGTCGCGCATCCGAGATTCCCATACATTGGGTCGTAGTCATGGAGCCTTCCAAAATTCACCACATTGTGGCACATCCGCCCCCGAACAGCCTCCCCTCTCTCCTCTCCGACTCCAATTCACGTTCCAATTGACTTGTAATAGTGCCGGCGGCGAAGCTGTGGCCGCTCCTATAATCTGACTTGACCTATCGCTGACCTTGAGGGGTCAGGACTTGCAATGGTGATGGGAGGGTTAGGGTAGGGGTTAGGAGTTTTGAACTACCGGTAGGAGCCATTAAGAACACATCATTATCGATAATTGATTTGAGCATGATATCATAATATTCCGGTCATTATTTTATTCGCACAACCTGTTTTTTTCCCTCCGGCCTCCCCCTGTTCATTCATTTGTTCGTTTATTCGCTGGTTCGATGCTCGAGTACTAGTACTGTACTGTAGTTTCTTCCTTGCATCCCTTTATTCTTCCATCCATCTCCCATCCTTCCATCCTTCCGTAGCACCTTCCCCGCACCTCCCCCACTTCCTGACCTGTTCGTTTGCCTCTTTGTGTATGCTCTTATTTATGTTTTCGTTCAACAAGACTTTCCTTCGCTAATTGTGTTCACTCACTCACTCATGATTGCTCGCTCGATTGATTGCTCGCTCGCTAGGTCGCTCCCCCATTCGTTCTTTTGTTTGTTCGTCTATTCACCCATTCGCATTATTGTTTGTCCGTCTATTCACTTATTGCGTGTTTGTTTGTCTGGCTGTTTGTCTGTTCAGGAGTCCGGCCGTATGGAGGGTTGGTGGGTGCTTGAGATATCGGCGGCGGAGATTTGGGCAGAAGGTAAATATCTTACAGCAGTCCGGAGTGTAGGGAGGTGTTTTCGTAGCAGTGGCATAGAAGTATTTTGTGCTCAAGGGGATATTCTGATGCCAGGGGTATTATACTACCTCGGGGTAGTTTATTTGGTGCTTAGGAAGTGAAGGGAAAGGGGAAAGGGCAGTGGAGGGAAAGGGAGGGGAATTGAGCTATTGCGAGTGGTCCTAATCCTCAACTTCAAGTTCAATACTGGTGGCTACCTCATTATCAAGAGATAAATAGATAAATGTGTCTGAGGGCCCCTTCCGCAGTATAAGCAATGCTATGCTCTTCGGAAGCCTCTAGATATGCACCAGACGGAGCGGGAATAGAGTCAAGAATGACGATTGAGTGCTTTTCTTCTTCTCTGAAGTCAGACAAAGCTTTCGGGCGTGAGAAATCCTATCATCTCTCACCAAGCCACAAATCCATCACTTACTCCGGCAGGAATGTTAGTTAACATGTAGAAATGCAAATGCTAACATCCTGTCTCGTGTGTTCAAGGGTTTGTCCGATCCGGATAAAAGAGCACTTTGTGACTTACAACTCTGAAAATCTTTCCGGAATTCTGAAAATTCTCATTTTCTCTTATATATTGTCGCCTAGCACCTGTACTAATTAGTTGATTTTAGCTGGATTGAATTATGCGAACTGTTTTGCTAATAGGTCGTGGTGAGAACAAGTCTAGTATTGGGAGGATAAAGCTTTACCTATGGTAGAATATAGGTCGAGTATAGGGGGAAGTAGGGTCTCAGAATGAGAGCCACCAAAAATCGAAGGATTGTAGGTAAAGCAGGAGGATAGGGCGGAAAAGGAAAGAAGCGGGATATGAACAGGTGAATCCCCTTCTTGGGCATCACTTCAGAACCGTTGGCAAAACCTGGATTTGCCATGCATTCAATTGTTTCCGTCAGGAACCCCTCTGGGGTCATAATAGGTCCTTGCGGCTTTGGCCGCCCAATCGGTTTTTCCAGCAGCCTTGCAACAGCTGTGGATGATGTTTCAGAGTTTCTACCCGCTCTTAAAGCAGTCACAAATCTCAGATGTCTCAGTGGGATGCCAATACCTCTCAGACCCCCGTCACTCCCCGTCACTCTTCTCCCTGGCCACCTGTCGCTGGCCATTGTCAGGTCCACGGCCCGGCGCCAGGAGCTGGCACTGACAGGTCTTATCACACTAGACCTTCCTGCTGTGCACCACCAGAGCCCAACCGTGCGCAAACATGCCCCGTATCAGACCAGGGGTCGTCGGATAAGGAAACAAAAACCTGCGGAAGACGCGTGCTCCCACAATAACTGCATTGCGCAGAAAACCTGATTAACTGATCGGCGGATTTAAAGTTAGGCCTACCGTTTTGGTTTCGGGCGGTTATTCATCTGGTGTCACTCGGGGGATGGGTTTTGGTCGTACAGTAAGTAGTGTGGGGCTGGGGGAGGAGGTTTAGGAGGGGGTTACTGTTTTAGGTTATCTTTCCGGCCGCTTTGGTTTGCGGGAGGGTATTGGCGGGTGGGTGGTGCCCGCCTTCTAACGTTCTTGAAGAGTGCGCCCGCCGTAATATTGTAGGCTTTATAGTTGAGAGGCTCTCGATCCCAGACTTGAAAAGCGAGTACTGTACCCTGGGCTTGGATATCGTGAGTCTGGATAGTGCGGTACTTGTTTGGTATGTGCCTATCGCGATCGTAAGGTGCCTGGAGGCCTCTGGGGGAATCTGTGACTAGCTTCCGAATTGTGTCTTGGGTGTTTGGCTGTCATTGTTGTACAGTACAGTAGCTTGGGGCGATTGTTTCCTTTGAAGAGGGGGGCCTCCCGTATTTATCCCCACAAGAAAACAAGAAAACGGGACCCAAGCTGTGGGTTTCTATTATCCCTCATCATGCCCCGATCCATTTTGCCCCTCGCCTACTTCACCTTCTTCCCCTCTAAGGACTATATTTGAACCCCCGAGACTGGATAAAATGCCCGCATGCCCTCATGGAGGGCCAAGGGGGGAGGGGGGAGGGGGGGAAGCCTAGCATAAAAGTCAAATACTAATCCTAGTCCACCACGACCCATCCCCCCTCTCTACAGATGTGTGGTATTAGGCCTGAGCAAGGATGTAGCGTTACGGCACAAAGAACCTTTTGCCGGTGGCTGACTGGTACTTTTTTAAAAATAAAAAAAAACACACAATGATAGTGTCAAGGCAATCTTCGGTCTGGATTGATCCAACCTGGATGTCTATTCCACTTGAGCCTTGAGGGAACAAGGTCACTTGGGGGCATGAGGCATGGTGATTAGTGCATCTCGCACTGACCATACTTATCAGTGGGAGAGTGCCTGGAAACCTTTCCCCCGTCTGTATCAGTGACATCCCACACAAATTCTCCAAGCTCCTTCCTCATGAGTAACCTACTCTAATGCACTTTCTTTTGTTGCTACTGACATTCCTATTGGCCCAAATTCTCTGAACACAATAGAACGGCATCTTGACACGAAGCAGTTATTTATATATATATATATATATTTTCCTTTCTTGAGGCTATATTTCTTCCTCACGCTGATGCCGATCCCTAGGTTCCCATGTTGCCCCAGGGGTATGAATCACGGAAACGATATCAAAGCCCAAACATGGTATGATGCGTGGACAAAATTAACCGCGGATCAACCAAGAGGGAAAAACTTAAGCTATGGCAACAACAACACTGCAATTACTAAAACTAAGAAGAAGAAAAATAGTATAAGGTAGAATACATAGTAGCAATTAATATTTGAGCTAGATAAAGTTCTTTAAATGGTGTTGAAAGTGCAGGGTGATAACGGGGGGGTTGCCATCGATCTCTGATCCGCGGTTAATCTTGTCTACTGACAATACATCACACAGCCAGCCAGTAAAATAACAGAAGATCTTATATGGGGGCATATAAGTTCCCCTTCACAGACCAGTATGTGTACCGTACACTACGGATGTGGACCGGGCCCACCATGAGTGCCGGCGCCGAATCAAGGACTTTTTGGGCCCAAAGTATCCTTAGATGTTGTTTCCTTTTTATATATATATGTTTAGCCTTTTATCGGATCGTGCTTGGCCAGGCTGTATCACAAAGCCCTTGCTGCCGCATTTGAACATCCCAATTTAGTGGATCTGGCCTAAGCCAATCAGATACCACGCCTTGGATACACCAAAAAAGTCGCCGTAGTCGTCTAACTGAGATGGTTGCGGTAGGGCTTAGTTGTATCTCCGATACCGATAATTAGGAAAGACCTGTGTACGACCAAACACTACAGTAGGTTCTACAAAGCTCGGGTTATATTTTACGATCTTCGTTGCCACCACAAAGCACTAAGGCGCACCACATCTCGTTATCAGTCAGGTTGAGTTACCTTAGCGCTTCTTCCCTTTCCGCAGACATTCGTTTATTCCGGGCTTTAATAGCGGGGTTCAAGTAGTAAGTAAGTTAGTCTCCAAATCTGGGTGATGGGCAGCCGTTGGTGGAAGTTTAGGATTCTTTGTGTACTGTACCTGAATTTTACAACCAAATTAACCTAAAGTGAGGATAAACCTAGTGAGAAAAATTATAGAATATGATACCAAGGTAATACTCTTGGCACACCCCCCAAGACACCTAGACTTCTGCGGTTGGTAGGTATGCAGGGGATGCTTGCAAACCGCTCACTTTGTTTCTTCGCTGCTCCGCTTTGAACGTTCTCATCCAGCGTGCTCCTTTTGTGGCTGTCTCGATGGTACCATCACGAGTGGTCACTCGCGCGCCAAAAGGTAGCGCCGGAGCAAAATGAGTGTGCCGAACTGCAAGACACGCGGAGATTGTGGGGTTTAGAGTAGCTAATCTCCGTTCCTAAAGTAGGTAGAAACGCCGCGCCTTACTCCTCCGTTGAATTGACAGGAAATTTCTTTACCAGATTTGTTATATGCCAGAGAATATATTAGCACTGTTAAAGAATTTCGAGGCATTACAGTCTGCAGCCGTGTAACTCACGATCGTTTAGATACTTATGCACGATAGTATGGCAGTCGAAGGAGATCCGCGATGCTTGCTCTCCTGCGAAGGGGGCTTGGGGGGGCCCAACGAGATCACCAGTTCGCTTTTACCACTACTCGCATTCACACTCAGCACTATCGCGACACCCTTAAACAATTCGTTTCCTCCTCCTCAAATTCGGATTCTAGGCTACGCAGGTGGGGTACTAACTTTAGACGCACCGGTAACAATGGGGTGGAAAATATTCGACAATATATTGTACCCCCCCCCACCTGCACATCCCCTCTCTTTTTACAATCTATTCAAGGATTTTAGTGGTCGTAATATTGGGCGCTCAGTAGCAGACTATCACTTGATCTGTGCCGGCTGGTATGGCTGATACCCGAACTCTGGGGAGGAACCGAGTCTGAGGGTGCCGCAATATTACCTAACGTTAACTTATCGAAGGATATCGGTATGTTATCGGGACCCTGAGGGGGGGGGATAACGGAGGTGGGCGGAGGTGAATCAGGGGTCAGTGGAAATCTCGCGATTAACATGGGGGCGCGGCCATTGGGACAAGACAAAGCTAATATTGTACTATCATATCAAGCCTGACAACAGTAGAGCGCCCAACTTAGACAACCCTTTGCCCCCGAGTGCAGCAGAAGTGCATGGCGGGACAGGGAACCTGGGGGTACCAAGTATCTTGGCCGGGTAATCGCAAGAAAGCTCTCAACGCTAAACCTAAATAGGCAAAAGGTCAATATTGACAAGCCCTCACAGCTCAGTGAGATTTCCTCCTCGCCTCAAACTTTGTTTTTCTGTGCCTCTGCAAACTTCTGCGTTCTTGCCCCCATCCTTCCTTCCTCCCACTTCCCGAGCTATCTCTCTTGCCCTGTGTACACAACCGGGCCCTTACTTGTTTTCAGAACAACATACATTCCTCCGCCCCCTTCCGGCATCCACAACAATGCTTCCTGAACCTCGTTCTCTCCACAACCTCACCCTCGAACACCATCAGACTCTCCGAACCTCTGCTTCTAGCGCTTCACTACGTTCGAGAGATGGTACTTTGTCTCCTCAAAAAATGCCCATAGAATCAAATAATTCCGGCAGCGGCAATGTCCGTGTCGTCGTTCGAGTTCGTGGCTTCTTGCCAAGAGGTTTGTTCACTCAAAATTCTAACTCCGTGATGTTTTTTTTTGCGCTGATGAAGATACTTATTTAGAAATCGAGCGCGGCGCGGCCAATTTAATTGAGATGGATCCGCGGAACCAATCTACCACACTTCACCCACCCCCCCATGACTTAACCAAGGCGAATGCGAGGAAGGTTATGGACAAGAAAGTCTTCACCTTTGACAATTCATTCTGGAGCTTTAGCCGTGATGATGACCACTATGCGGACCAAGACGATGTCTACGATGCGCTTGGAGAGGAATTTCTGGATCACAATTTCGAGGGATACCATACATGTATTTTCGCATACGTACTGACCTCCAACTCAACTCAGTGCGAAAACAGCGCTAACACATATTGCAGGGCCAAACCGGAGCTGGAAAGAGTTACTCGATGGTTTGTTTGTGCTTTGGTTCAACGAGGCCGGGAATATGGGAAGCTGACGAGTGATGATTTGTGAAGATGGGCACCCCCGAACACCCCGGTCTCATTCCTCGTACTTGTCGAGACTTGTTTGAGCGTATAGAATCCAACAACTCGCCCAATGTCAACTACTCCGTCCGTGTTTCGTACTTTGAAGTTTATAATGAGCACGTTCGTGACCTTTTGGTCGCTCGTCGTGATCCACCGTACTACCTTAAAGTCCGTGAATCGCCTACGGAAGGTCCTTACATCAAGGACCTAACGGAGGTTCCAGTTAGAGGTATTGCCGAGGTTCTAAAGTGGATGAAGATGGGGGATAGTAGCAGAACGGTTGCCAGCACCAAGATGAACGACACTAGTAGTAGAAGTCATGCGGTTTTTACACTTGTGTTGAAACAAATTCATCATGATATGGAAATCGACGAGACTACCGAGAGGGTTGCTAGAATTAGGTAAGATATCATTGGATAGCAGGGATGGAGATAGTAGCTGATGGAGATCAGGCTTGTGGATTTAGCAGGTTCCGAGAGAGCAAACTCTACAGGTGCAACGGGTGCTCGACTGAGGGAAGGCTCTAACATCAATAAGTCTCTTACTACGCTTGGGAGAGTCATCGCGGCGCTAGCAGATGATCCTCCTCAGAAACGGGGAGGGAGGAAGAAGGAAGTTGTTCCATACCGCGATTCTGTAAGCTCCCCTCGATCTTCCATTCCTCATCATTCCACCAAGCTAATCCTACCTTCCCAGATCCTCACCTGGCTCCTGAAAGACTCCCTAGGCGGTAATTCCAAAACCGCCATGATAGCATGCATCTCCCCGAGCGACTATGACGAAACCCTCTCGACCCTGCGCTACGCCGACCAAGCCAAGCGCATCCGCACCCGCGCCGTAGTGAACCAAGACCACCTCTCCTCCGCCGAGCGCGACGCCCAAATCGCCGAAATGCAGGAAACCATCCGCGCGCTCCAGATCTCCGTCTCACAAGTCGCTATGACCAAGAAGCAAAACGACATGCAGAGTGAGCAGCTGGAAATCTACCAGACCGAGGTGGAGAAGATGCAGCGCAAGATGGAAGAGGCGAGGACGGTCGCCGAGTGCAAGATCAAGGCGCTGCAGACGCAGAACGAGGCGCTGAGACTGCACCTGAGGCTCGCCGTCGAGAGCTTGAAGAATCCGATCCCCACCGTCGTTCCGCCTAGCAGGCGGACAAGCATTGGTGAGGATTGGGATGAATATAATAGTGATGCCCCTGATGAGGTTGGCGGTGACGCTGATGATAATAATAATGATGACGACGCTGGCGATGATGAGAGGTATGAAATGGAGGCTAGGCTCGAGGATCTGCTCAAGGATTTGGGAATGTTCCGTAAGAAGGTTTCCGACGATAAGAGCCGGTTTCTTGGGGAGGATGCGTATCTGAGGGAGATTCACGTTAACTAGATTATGGAAACTATAATGATTATGCATGATGGATGGATGGACGGACGGGTGGATGGATGGGATGGGCAACGATGGCAGGCGTTTGTTTTGTTTTTTTCTCTTCCAACGTATAGCATCAGAAAACAGATGACCCTAGGTGTTTTCCTTTGTCTAATTCTAGGTATATAGTTTAGTCATTCCCACAATTATACCAAATTACTTTCCCCCAGAGGGGCGAATTCCAAACTCCCCTCATAAATTGGTTTATTTCACAACTCCACCAACGTGCTCCCCCCTCTTTCCCCTCCTTTGTAAGTTACAAATAAACAAGCAAGCAAGTCAAGTCCCAGCCCAGTCCAGTCCAATCAAACATCAATCCTCTTAGCCTTCCCCACGAGACTCCGACTAGTGTTCAAGACGAACATATCAGGCCCAGTCTCCCCATCCTCGACGAGCCCCTCAATAGTCTTGGCAACGGTACGATTCGAAGTGATGGTGGTGAAGCCCTTCTTCCAGCCGGTCACGAACACAGCTCTATTCACCGTACTCAACTTGGCCACAATCCTTTGTTGTAGTTGATTCTCGGGAGTCCAGTCATCTTCGATGACTCGGATCGGTAACCTCAGCTCCCATTTCCCCCCTCCTCCCCCTGCATTTTTATCGTCAAGTCCGTACGAGCTCAGCCGTTCCCACTCCCCCTCCTCCGCCTGTCCTTCCAGGATCATTCTCATGCGCTCCTTTTCGCTAGGACTACCGACGATGTCCACGATCTCCACGAAGCGTTTCTTCGCCGTGGCGGTGGTGAGCAGGGCACGGGAGTGCAGGAGTGGATATATCTCCTCGCCCATGCGGCGGCCAGAGGACTCGAGTTCTAATTGGCGTTTTATGGCGGGATGGAAGCGCTCCTGGATGGGCACCGGGCCGTGGGTTATGTCTGACACTAGGGCTAGTAGGATGGTGACGTCGAGGTTTATGGTTGTGGAGGTTGTGATTAAGGGCTTTACCATTTCTTGGAGTGTTTCTGTGTCTGTTGCTGCTGGTGGTGGCTGTAATGATTGTGATTCTAATGTAGTTCCTGTCGGGTCCTCTTCCCCACCAAGGATAGCCCCAGAGCCAAGCTGCACCCTGGCCCCTTCCGCCATAATCGCCTTGAGGAACCCTCTCACCGCAACCCTCTCCTCCTCCAGCTCCCCCCCTTCCCCTTCACCATCCAACCGTAAATTCGGCAGCCAGACAAGCACACTAGGGTGTAAATACTGCACCCTAAAGCACCTACTCGCCTTCACCAACCCCCTGACACACTTGACGAGCCCAACCTCCCCCTCCGCATCCTCCCACCCACCCTTCGCCAGCGAATGCACAACCCTCTCCGCCGTGATGGTGGAAACTTTGATCCAGACAAGCCCATTCTCGGCGACCACATCC
>Ga0307509_10000474_pt1 | contig 67977 bp, 87 predicted proteins | sample 10_EM_MG_FD_202245 | JGI IMG/M metagenome (GOLD analysis project Ga0307509, IMG submission 202245) | Populus trichocarpa ectomycorrhiza microbial communities from riparian zone in the Pacific Northwest, United States - 10_EM | ecosystem: Host-associated > Plants > Roots > Unclassified | place...
TTAAAAAAAAATACCCCCCCCCCCCCCCTTCAATACAAAATACAAGCAACAAAAACTTAAGAGAATGAGAGAATATAAAAAAAACGCCCAAGTTCCCAATTTATGCTATGATACCTATTTGCAAAAGTTTGACGATAGAAAGAGGAAAAGAAAAGTAGGAAGAATATAAATAAGAAGACGGAACCTATTCCGCTGTTTGGGGCCCTAATGACGGTGATGAGAAGCGGAATAAAGAAAAAGATGTACAGTGGAAGAAATGATATGAAGGCGAAAATGGGAATGAAAATGAAAAAAAATGAAAAACAGTCAGTTTTAATGATACACACAGTATGAAGTAAAGCTAGGTAAGGAGTAAAGGTAAAGCAAGGTAAGAACCGTAAACGGGAGGAGGGAAGAGAAAAACACAAAGGGCCTTAAAGAAAGAAAATGAAAAAATACTAGACCATAATTAATTAGTCCCCACTATGCCCATTTTTAACTTTCCTCCCCTAGCCTACGCTTACGTTTATGCACTATCGCCATTCTGCGGTAATGGCCTTTTTAACTTCAACACGATCTTTGTCGGTCTCGGGGCTGATCCAGCCCCTGCGCCCCCCGCAGCTGGCGAAGCCTTTGGAGCACCAGAAGATGCCGCTGCCTGCTTAGTCGTGGACCTAGATGTAGGCCCCGAGGGCTGTCTCTCTGTCTTAACTCTCCTGGCAGAGCCCGGGCCGCCGCGAGATCTTGGGTTTAGGGGGGGTTTGGTTGGACCAGAGCGAGGAGTTGGGTTCTGTGCGTCTTGATGGGCTGAGGTAGCGGGACGAGATGACGGTGGCGCTTGAGGGCGCGGGGCGTACCAGTCCCGATATTCGGGTTTGATCACTATCTTACACTATAGTTACAATAAGGTTAGTAAGCGGTACTTGTATCCTCCAGGCTAACTCCAATGTGTAAGGGGGGGAGGGAACTAACGTTTCCGAGATGGGTACATTTCAAGGTCTTCGACCTCTGCCTGAGTATTGCCACGAGGGATGATTTGGTCTCATATAGCAGACAGCAAATGTCGAGGAAGTTGCGGATCTCGATGAGGCCGATGTCTGGAGAGCTGTTCGGATTTAGCAATATCATCCTTAGTACTTCCGCGATGGACACTTACGTAGCTGCAGCCCACAAGGCTTGTTTGAAAGCCTCGTTGTCCGTAAGTTCCTTCTTCAGATTCGTAATTGCTCCAGCAATCGTCTCCCTGGCAAGTTCGCTCCGCCGTTCATGTGACATATCAACTGAATCATCAACGAAAGTCATCTCTCCGAAGCCAGGGTTGACATTATTATTCACTGGTTTAGTGCTTCCGAGAGCGATCATGCCAAGGCCCTTTCCGAGTACTTTCCACAGTCGGTGACGCAGGTATGGCGAAGGGTCGGAACTGATAACTTTGGCCATGTACTTGACAAACCCAGGTTGATGCATCGCCCCGAGCTCAATTAGACATTCGAAACATTTGGCTCGTAGAGAATCTAGTGTCCCTTCACGGGTGTATGACAGGAAAAACTTGGGGTCTTTGTCCTTGATACCCAACAGAATCCAGTCCTTTAGAATCTATCCCAAAAGTCAGCCATATTCACATTGCATTTTTGCATCTAGTCAATGGTCACCTCGACAGCTGTCTCAGATAGGACATTTTGATACACAGACTGCCACTTGTCTATGCGGAGATATCGCTCGATCTCATTGATCGAGTCCCTTTGAGTCTGAATAGCTTCTTCATCCTCATACCCGAAATCGTTATTCAAATCAAACTTCGTAATCGTGATAGTATTGGCAAGTGCTCTCATCAACGTTGCAATATATAAACAATCATCATACTATCATTAAAGCACTCGTTAGTTTCTAACATAAGTGCCACCTCGAGACAATCACCAGCTTACGTTGTTATTATTGTTATCGTTCCAGCGCAGCACGTCAAGGATCCAGCGCTGCGCAGATGTCGGGCAAGCACCAGACACATTTCTTATGCGCGACATTGCCGTAGGTATCGCTTTTTGAACATAGTACGCAGTCGCATCCGAGAAGTCATTACTCTTAGGTACCGAGGACTCAGGAAAACAAAAGAACGCCTGGAAAGCCTTCGTCAAATGGAATTGACCTATCCAATTGAGCTCCGCCGTGGCACACTGAACCAGTTAGCGGGTAGCTCTTCCATAAAAAGTATGGCAAAGCAAACCTTTGCAAGTCCCATCGCTGCCTCAACGCGTATGGCCCAGTAATACCTTCGATCCATCAAGGTTCTGACAAATATTGAAGAAATCAAAGCCGATTCCCTGACACTCGAGAAGTATTGCAATGCCTAGAAAATTTAGCTATCATCGGCCAAAGGACTCGGGCCACAAAACAGACATCCTTACCTCATACTGCGCGATAACATCCCTATCTTGCTGTAACTGTGAGAGGAACATGTAATCCGGCTGGTTGACCTTGAGAGTACAGATCCATTCAAAATCTGCGTCCATGCGTATCCACTCGAAGGACTCCTGAGCCATCTTGTCTTCCTCCTCCTTCGACCAATCTTCCATCTTCCAATCGACAACCTCATCCTCGGCCTGTAGGACATCACCGAGGCAGTAGAGCAAAACATCGTCGTTCTGCGCATCAATACTAACGTCCACGCCAGCTCCAGCAGCAGCCCTCTCTTTCTGTCGCCTAGATCGTTTTAGTCGCTTGTACTTGGTGTTGTACGGTATATCAAGCTTCGTATAACCCTCTTTGATGTCAACAACGTGCTCATATGGGGTTCCATCCGCCTCATGAATCCGAATGGTCATTGGCCCAGTATAAACAGGCCTTGTGGGGCCAACAACAATATGACGCTCGTGATTCATTGCGTCCTGCATAAAGTTTTCAGCCACCACCCGTGCGGCCGGGGTCTCCGACGATTGCACTTGCCGAATACCCATCTCTACAATCATCCTCTTCTTGTTAAAGCGCTGGGATACCTCAAATCGCGGATATCCAGAACCGTATACCCACTGCTGAAAGAAGGATTCGAGTTTAGTATGACTGTTCTTCTCGCACAATCGGGTGAAATGTTGAGTGCTCATCAAGCCATTCTTCAAATCGCCTGCAATCGCTCCAAGAAATGTTTTTCGAACCACCCGGTGCAATACCATTGAAGAGCTAACCTTCCATAGTCGCTTTTCCAAAATGGTCAATACCACTGGCGCCTTAAGCTTGATAAAGTCCAGGGCGGATGGCTCAATTGGGACTTGGAATCCTTGAGCGTAGAGAGATGGTCTCCCGATATCCAGTTCGCAGATCTTCTCCGCATCCCTCTTGAGGTTGAACCGGTACCAATTATTACCCATCAAGGTCTTCAGAAAACAGTTGGCCATCCAATATGCCATCCCAACAATAACCCATGTATCAGACCAATCCTTTGGAACCACATGAACTCCGGCCCATTGCGCGGCAAGCGAATATGTAAGTTTCCGAGTAACTGGCTCAATAGGGTCGATTAGACTCTCCGGGAACAAGAGGCGATTACTACATATTACCAAAGAGGCTGACTCGGTGGTATCACAGATAAGATCGTCAACGAAACAAAGGTTGAATGATTGGAAGACGTATTGGCCGAACTCCTTAAACATATAGTCAAGGGCCTTGAGTCTCGTCAATACACTGGCATATCCGGTAGATACCATAAGGAGGGTACATACTCTTGGAATGAACATGCATGTACTCCTGAGCTCTGCTTCCCGGCTAGGAAGGCAATAGCCCATCACATCCACAATCATAATTCCCATAGCTTCCTCGGCCTCCATATCACGGTATTCGGAAAGATTGACACGTTCGAAGGGGCCAACAGCAATTGCGATATGTTGAGGAGACACTGCCATTGTCTGCTCGAACTTCCACGTCTTCTTCCAAGGTTTGTCTCCGTCAACCTTCACAAAATTAGCAACTGTACATGACTAGCAAGCTAGACCTTTGTAAACAAACCTCGTCTTTTAAATTTGCGCTGCATATGACAACGATATCAAGATCATTATCATCGTCAAGCGTTTCATCACTATCATCGTCAGGAGGGGTATGATTGCCATTAACACCGTTAATCCCATTGGGCAGACCGTTGGTCCCATTAGCTGTCACATTGGTGTCGCCCTTCTTCTCTTTAGTTTCGGACAAGTTCCCTTTTGAAATATCCCCAAGAGTCCTCGGTGCTGTAATCTCGAGTTCCCATGTCCACCGTTCATGAATACCATCGAGAGTAGGAAAAAGGCTACAGGCAGCTCCAGGGAGAGGCGAATGTGTTGTATAGGCGTGCGGGTATCGCATATCCCCCAGATCACAGCCCACAAAATTGAACCCATCCCGAATATTTTCAACCATAAACTCAATCCTAATAGTTAGCGGAGCGAACGGGCTAAGTGAATTGTCTGTCCGGGATGTAAGTAGAGACGAAGTCACTATCCCAGTGGCGGCGTTCGTAGCAGCGTCTAGAGTATCCATCTTAGATTGCCCTGTCGGAGGCTTTGGGGTTGATGAATGTTGTACACCCGGTGTGAAATATTCCTTCCCAAGAGCAAACCTATAAGCAATCGAGCTACTGTTGGGTTCCTGAAGGTTTTCCGGAACCCAGGAAAGCTTGAGAGAATTGAACTTACTACGGGCTCAATCTTAAACCTGGAAGGTAGGTTGATTACAAGTTCATGCTCAGGAGGGTCGTGTAGCACTGTATCCAACTTCTTCCGATATTGATGATGTTGGTGTGCGGTAGAAGTCTCATGCATCTTGAAATTCCGGTATGGGTCATTATGTTGTGTAGCCGTTGCTCTTCCGTTAACATAGCATCTAGTGATCTCTACAAAATTGTACCAGAACGTTAGCTGCCTTGCAGAAGGCCGAGGCGCCACGGAAGCACCTACTGCACTGTCTGCAGTTCAATCTAAATTGCCGCAATGAAGCATCTGTTGGATAGACCGTGATTTCGGACCACCCCTTATATAGCTGTCAGCACAATTGGTCCGCGCCGGGTTTCTTCTAAAGCGCACCCCCGTACCTTCAACGTCTTGCTCGCCATGTTAACATCTAACCCGACTTTCTGGTGGCCTGTGCAGGGGACTGTCAGCATCTCCATCGCGACGTCTTGGGTTGTTGGTTGGAGAAACTTATATGTTAAACCCCCGGCTATAGAAAACAGGTGGAGGTGGTGGGGGGGGCGCCTGGGCTGACTGCGAACCCAGGTTTTGTGAGTGCCCAGTGGCGCTGGGCTCTGTAGCGGCGGGCATCCTGGCGCTAGGTTTGGAAGCAATTATGGCACTGACCTTAAAGACCGGTTTTTTTGAGTTGTCGAACTGTTGGTTATGGGGCGGACTGTTGGTTGGGTTGGAGGAGAGAAAGAAACAAGCAAAGGGGAAAGGGGATGACTTTTTTTTTTTCGACTCCTCCTAAGCCCAGATTCTCAGGGCTTGCATCCTATGTAGACCCTCCTCTCCAGAAAGAAAAAAAATAGATAGAGTGCCTATAGAATTGCAGCGCAGGCCCCCAGTGCAGTAAAAAGAAAAGAAGAAAAACCTCTCCTCCGACCCTACTATTTCCGCTAATCCTTCCTCCTCTTAAGTGTTCCGGTAAGCTCGATCGTAAAGAGTACACCCCGACAAAGAATAAATTCAGTATGAACCCCCCCTACTACTTTCCCCCGGCCTTGTAGCCCAAAATTTCCCCACTAACTCGGATTTGCCCCCAAACTTATGGAAAGTCGGCTCCAACCAGCCTCACGGTAGAACCTCCCTCGCGCGTCAAGCTACTGTGTCGCCCGTGTCACTGAGCACTCCCTAACCTACAGGAGTTAATGCCGTAGAAGAGAATCACAAAGAGTCGGCAAAGGCCGAGTTTGTGCTGGTGACGTTCAAGCCGACGCGGTAAGACCAAGGGGGAGATGGACAGCGGCGGACAGCGGCGGAGGGGAATGTAATAATGGACGCCGTAGCGGACAGCGGGAGGGGGGCTTTCGAGTCGGCTCAAGTGATAATCGGGTCGGAGGTACCCTGTTGATTAGTTGTATTCCTTCGGCAGGGCGATGTTGGTTGAGCTCAGCCAGAGAGCGTCATTCGAGAATGCAGCGGCGGCCGTCAACATCGAAGGGCGTGAAGTCGGTTAACGCTGATATACTAACTATATCTGGCTTAGACGCTCTTGGCAAAGACACAAAGCTCATAGGTGATTGAGGAAGCTAGCTAGTAAGCAATGGTTACAGTGCTCGCACCTTGAGCCAACCATCCACCAGGATATTGGAAAATTAATAATGGGAACATACGGTACTCGAGCAGAGATTCAACTTATTTGCAGACCCACAAGAAGCATCCCCACGATATAAATAACCAAATGTACCCCATATGAGCACTCGCACTGGCAGACCCTCCCTCCCTCCCTCCCTCATCTTGGAAACACACTTGGCCACATCTTCCTGCGGTCACAATTGAAAAACCGCCAGTCAAAATCGCCATAATGTTCAAGCTGCATGGCCGACTTTCGGCGAATCAGTCATGGGCCTTAAACAATTGTTCCCTATTTTCTTAAGCCAGGCAACAAAAATTGTGAATTACCCGTACTAGCCATATATCAAGCCCCCCCCAGCGACGCAGGGAGCAAATAGAGTACATACACATGCCACTTAAAAAGTACAAGTACAAAAATACAACCCTTGCGATGCAAAAAGTGTTGACTCTGGTCAACCCAAGTAATACCCAGAAAAAGTGGAAAAAATGGAAGCCACGGGGGGGGTTTAAAAAAATGGGAGAGACGGAAGAGAACCCAAGCCGGCTGTACAAAAGAAACAGAACCCCTTGAAGAAAGGAAATAACAATCCGTGTATCCCTTAAGTGAAATGGAAAAGGAAGCGAGGAAAAAGATGTTGGAAAGCTAGGAAGAAAAAAGCGGGGAAAGAAAGGGGGGCTAGAGCGATACACCAACCGCCGGAAGCACTATCACGAAACTATGTCGTGGAGGACAGAAGGAAGCCCTATAATACATAGAACCCGAGGAGGGCCCACCTGGGGCTTTAGTATTTAGGTTATCGCGAAACCCTTCTGCGAGCTCTTGTATGTCTTGCAGCGGCATTAAGAATCTCAGCTGGTAGCCTGAATTCCTGGGATTCGGTTTCCGGCAGAGGTTGGCCAAACGCTGATAGGTTTCGTCCTGCCCTCCTCCAGCCACTCACAGCAGCCTTTCGATCGTGTGGGTTTTTATAGAATGAGGTGAAAGGTTTCGGTTCATGTTCAGGAACAGCGGTGGGCACCATTTTTGGCTTTAACTGTTTGGACTTCTGTCGACGCTTTTTGAGAGTGTTTGGTTGATGGTCTGCTTCATCGCCTGCGGCTCCTCCGCTGTTACTAGCACTTGCTTCACCGCCTTGCTCGTCCTCGTCATCCTCATCATCGAGAGGAACTTCGTAGTCTTCCGTGGAACTCTTCCGCGTCTCCACGTCCATGCTGTTTACAGGGCTTCCGCTGGCTCTTCCGCCCCTAGCTACCCGCCGCCTTCTCTCCTCCTCTTTGCAGGTGTTGTATCTTATTAACATCGCCTCGAGGTCTTTGATCATCGCGGCTCTCCTCTTTTCAAGTGCTTTCCTGTCGATATCAATGCCAGATGCCACCAATCCAGCAAGGCCAAATATCTTCATCCACTCCTCGGATTTAAGATTGGTCAATTTCTTTTCGTACTGGGCCTTCTGAAATACCACCCTCTCACGCTCGAGATTGCGTTGGCGCTTCTCTTCTCTAACTTTCCCTTGATGCGGTTTAAGGTACCGATCAGCCGAAAGTGGATCGTAAGTACACCTTGTAGGGAATCGGTTCTTGCTTGCTCGGGCTTCGGTCTCAAGGTCGATTGTTACAATGGGCTTAGCACGGGGCGAAGCATCAATTGCCACGACGGGTGTAGTATGGTTCGGGTGTGCGGGGTTGTTGGTAGAGGTCTCTGGAGCTTGAGGAGGACTTGTGACATTTGCATCACCAACAACCTCACTCGGTTGATGAACATCGCCAACAGTGTGGTTTGCTGAACCCCCAGCAACGATACCGCCATTGAAGGTAACCGCTGGGATCTCGCCTTCAATAAGTGTGATTTGTGCGCTCCAGTCAATAGCATCTAGAAAGCAGTTTCCCAATTAGTTTGTCTCCAATTAAACCATATAGAACAAAAAGTCTTAAAACAAGAACTTTCGGAACTAGATGATAAGGGAAACATTGGAAAATAAAACAAAAATAAAACAAAAAAACATACCTCCATCTTCTGGCTCCAACCATTCAGCATACTCGGTAAGTTTTGAATCTTGACTCCTGAGGACCCGTTTATCCTCGTCCTTTTTTCCCTTCTCATCTCGTGAGGAAGTTTGGCCCGCATGCTGCTCGGGAGCCGCAGACCTCCGGGCTCTCTTCGGAGGAATTGGCAAACCCTCTTTTCCCCCGCCAGCGCTCAAATCATTCACACGTTTTCTCTTGGTGGCTCGCGAGCCTGACGGTTGGAATTTGTCGGCTTGCGCCAGAGGCTCGAGGTTATTTGATTTTTTGTTGCGTCCACTGGAAGACTTCAGGGGAGTAGTGCCCCCGTTACGTTTGCTGGTTCGCGTGGCTGCATCGGATTGTCGCGCCATATCGTTTGCTGTTGTATCAGACTTTGTAGAGTTTGTGGGAATTGTATTCTCAGAGGGAGTATGAGCAGCAGCAGCGGGGACGTGTTTGCTGAACCGAAGGATGATGTGGGGGACCTTTCGCTTCATTGTTGGGGGGGAATTTCATATTCTTCTATATCCAGTCAATGTAAAGATTTTTCCCTCCTTTCAGGGCTACGCGCGAAAAGGACGGATTATACGAGGACTCGTCCTTCTAAGCAAAAAGGTCGAAGGCAAATACAGTATTTGCGATACTCGGTTCAGAGTTGTTGCTAAGCTTCTGTACTTACAGTACGGTTTCTGTGTTTCTTCGGGAGTTTTTAGAGAATCCCAGAGGGGCTCATTTCTTTTTTCGAGAGAGACCCCCAAATTGCAGCAACCAAGAGGCGCGATTTATATCCTATGCCCTCCAGAGAAAGAATTATCTAGGTGAGAGAAGGAGGGGAGACAATATAAATGTCCTTTTATATCTCTCCGCTAGATGGTAAAACATAGAATAGTTGTTTAAATTCGGCTCATTCCTGAGAGCTCACAAAACCTTCCCATTTTCAGCCGACGACTCCGTCTTCTGGCCAACCACGAGAATTTCTACAAGCCTCGATACCAAAGAGAAATGGGGTATCAGGCAGCAATGTTGCAACATGCCACCATCATATGGCACCAATACAATAGGGTCGTGTGGATATAGCACTTGTAAACCAAGAAAGCCATAGCATTTATGATACATAAAACACTATCATTGGGGGGGGGTTGAAGAGTAAAATATAAAATATAAAATAAACCGTCCGGTGAACTGGGACTGCAAGGGTAACCTGGGGTTGAAGAAGGCAAAGTGCTCAAGGAAAGGGAAAAAGGAAGGCAGGAACTCTACAAAAGTGCAGAACTCTTTCTAGTCGTCGGCGTTGAGCAAAAAATCCTTCACGAGAGGCGAACCAGCGAACTCAGGATTCAGAAGGATACACCTTCAACCGCCAAATATTAGCCAAAAAGGTATATTTTTAATAGAGAAATATAACGCACGATAAAAAGAACGACAACCCTTGACGTCGTGCCTCGAGGAACTTTGGCCGAAATTTTGCTGCGAAACGTCAAATTCTCATTTTCATGGTAAGCGTGTTGGTCCATTCCAAGAGGACTCACAGACAACACTCTTTGGTGGTAAAGTAGGCAACGAAGCCAGAGATCTTGGAAAGGTCTCTCCAAGCATGTCCCTCAGCGTCACAAATTCCGAGTATCTATTTCATTGATCATGTTAAACATGTTTTGCGTATTTGCGGCAGGAGTGGTTAATTTCTCTCAATCCCCCCCCGCCCCCCTCCCCCATATTATCATTTTTATCATTTTTATTTTTGTACTTTGTGCCGGGCGGCCGCGCCTACGCACCTTTTGCGAACTGTAAATTGAGCTCCCTACACACAATGGCAAGGCAGCGTGAGCCTCAAAACCGCACCCAGATTAAGCGAAGGAAACAAACTTCAAAGGTCTCTATCGAGCAGTTCCACGCAACATAAGCCCCTGCTCTTGTCCTGCTCCCAGCAACGATAACATAGTCGACAACCTTTGCACTTCTAGCCCACAGCGAAGGACTGTTCTCACTCGGCGTAATAGTATGGTCAATCAGGGTTATAGGCATCGATTTGAGTGTTTCGTCGCCATCTTCGAGGGGTCGTATGCGGCTTCTTCCTGAGCGTAATTTCCCTTGGTTCATGACTGCGAGGGATGGTGCTGTTGTTGACACCAGCGCATGGTGCGATATGGGAGTTTTGTCGTAGGAGGAGGAGGTATGTAGGTTTAAAGAGGATCAATACCGGATAGTTAAAGTACCGTACAACGGACCAGCATAGGATGGAAGGTCTTGTATCATAAGTTAAAGGGCTAATTAGTTGTTATATGGGAAGTCACGGGGGCGGAGCACGTTCAGAGCGTGTAGCATAGTGATACGTAATTCACGATCCGAATGCCGGTAGCGAATCAGATTCTGGGGTGAGCTCTTATATTAGACTACAAGTTCCAAGAAATACCCTGCTTGAGAGTATTCGAGCACCCCAATCAATGTCTAATTATTCTGCGGGCTAGGCCCGAGAGGGAAAGATCCGGAAGGAAGAGGGAATACGGCACCAAGAAACACCAGACACACGCACGCCATACCAGAAATACCCTCTACAGCCTCTAAAATACCCAAGCGAATCCGGCTAAGACAAAACAACATGCGAAATCGGAGCCAAAAAAACAAGTGTGAAAGTGCAGAAAAAACGTGCAAGCGTAGAAAAATAGCTGTTCTCCCAGCCCGAGAAGCGGAGGGATAGTGCGGAAGGGCTGCCAAGTCCAGCTTTTATTGGAGGAATCTTTCCATAAAATGGCATCAAGACAAAAGTCAAAGCTACAAGTACCGGAGACGGGAAAGCCTCAATTGGCCTCCCACCCCTGTTCACTGCATGATTCCTCCCAGCCTTTTCCTTCCTTTCCTTTCCTTAGCCCGTTCTCCACCTCCACCTCCACCTCCTTCTTTACTCTTTTCCACCTGATGCCTGTTGCCAGTAGTAGTAATAATAATCCGTCCATTCCTTCATCCTCTTATTAAACAATCCTTCACACCACCTCTTTTCTTCCCTCTTCCTTCCTTTCCTTTCCCCACCCTCGCTCACAGGCTTGACTTCTCACACTCGTTTACCGTAGAGAATTACTCCTACTTAATACCCTTCCCTTCACAATAATTACAGTCTCTTCTCTCCTCTCGTGAGTGTACCCCTATACCTATACCTATACCCCTTGTCCGCTTGACCTAATCATCTCGAATCATTGAGGAAAGGTGGAGCCATTGCTAATCAATTCTTCTACTTGTACCCGACAGACGAGTCAACAGTTCTCCCTACAACAAACAAACAAATACCGGAATTCAAGATGCAATCATTCGTTTTTACCGCTTTTGTTGCTGCCTGCTCCGTCCTATCTGTGTCTGCACAGACATATCCTCCTCTCAATGTCAGCGCTGTGTAAGTCTACTATTAGATTACCATCAATTATCCCTTGGATACGGCTAATACGAGTCTTGTTACTAGTCCGGAGGCTGTCAGAACTCAGTGGTGCAGAGCCCAAACCGCTGCATGCCCCCTTTTGTGTGGTGACCAGACCAAGACTGCTTCGGAGAACAAGTGCTTCCCGGTGAGTTCCTACTTTTCACAAATCCTCAAACATAGTCTAACAATTTTTTTTAGGACAATCTCTACTTCACTTGTGTTTGCAGCGACGGCACCACGCCCAATTTGACCGAGTAAAATCCCCCCTTCAGCGACTCCAGAATTTGTTAGGAATATATGGCTGATTATTTACTCTAGGTACTCCCAAACTATCCCTTACTTCCGTTGCCAGGCGGAGGTCAAGGGTTGCTCCGATGCCTGCACCGGCAACTCGAAATGTCAGTCCGCGTGTACCGCAAATAGACCATGTGGTGCTACTGATCCTCAGCGCCTCAACAGTTCTACCATCACCAGCACGACAGGTGCTTCCAAAACTTCTTCACCCACAGGGGTTATCACCACCACAGATGCCAACGGCTTCGCCGTCACCGGCCCTGCTGGTAGTGGTTCGTCCGGAACAAAGAGTGCCGCAAGCTTTATGATAGAGGCTGGTAGCGCATATGGGTTGGGATTGGTTGCTGCCGGTATCGCTATTGGAGCAGCCCTTGTCGGTGTTTAAGTTTTTGTGGAGTGGTAGGGAGTATGGTGGAAATTAATATCAGTGGGCTCGATACATTGGCATGATCAAATAATTCTCTTTGATGTTCTGGCTTTTTATACCCTTCGTGATCATATCTTTTCTCTTCTAATGTCTTTCTCCTCCAATATTTCTAAACATTAAAAACCTCAGATCATTGAGCAGCAAGCATCGCATGTCATTTTTCTCTCCCTGCTCTATTTTTTTTTTCTTTTTCTCCTCCAAAAAGAGCACATTTGGGCAAACGTGTCAGTTTGATTAGCCAAGTAAAGCGGTTACGCCCGGGCCGTTTACCATACAGATTTGCACGTAGTGAATATGATTTGATTTGCTAAGTTGCCTCAATTCCCCCATTCTTTCCCCCCCCCTCCAACGACCAAAATATGCCGCCAGAAAGTCTCGGAGAAACTGTCTGCCCGCCCGTCTCGCGTTTAAGGCTTCAATAGAAACACGGAAAGAGCGGCAGCCAATCCCATTGCGGTTGATCTGCAGCAGGAATCAGGATGAGATTACGGCCCTCGCCCGCCCCCGCCGCCCGTCGCTCACTGCGTCCTATCAAAGCATGTGTCATGGAGGTCTTCGAGCTGACACGGCTGCCAAGGGGCGGCACAAGCACAGTTCACTCATTCCACTCCACTACCGTAGAGGCCTAAGAACCTTATCCGGGGCCATGCAACTAACCCGTATGTTTGTTTGTTTGGAAGCTCAAGACTCCGAGCCACCATTGTCGGAGACAGGAGGCTGGGGCAGCAGTGAAGTGGGGCGCGAGTGATTGCTAATGATCAGGTATTTAATTACTTTAACTTAGTTTAGTTTATAGTAACCTAGGCTACGGTACAGCAGTTAATTTTTTATGTATCATATCAACCAACCCATCAGAGCACCGTTCCTTCGTTCACCATACCATTCCACCTCACCCCATCCCTAAAGTAATGCAAAAAAAGGTAATAGACAAAACCAGACCAGCCATGCATGGGGAAAAAGAAATGTAAACAAAGTAGAGAAACAGGTAAAAGAAAAGAAAAGAAAAAACCAAAAAAAAAGCCAATCAATCTCACAGCCTTTCCTGAACACCAGTATCCTTTGCTATTATTTTTGTCGCCTTGCAGCTCTTGTATGTCGAAGGGAGAAAATAAAAAAAGAGAATGCAGACATAAGTAAAGTATAGCGGACCGGCGGCCCAAGTATAGAAGGGAAAAAAAAGTAAGGTCGACTATACACTCCCCGTCTCACTAGCGCTTCGGAATTCCTTTACTGCTTCGTTCGCGCCTTCCTTGGCTACGCCTGCTTCCGCGGGCGGTGGTGGTGGTGATAACAAAGGAGAGAGAGCAGTGGCGGGAGCAGTACTGGCAGAAGCAGAACCAACCTTTTCCTTCCTCACCGGCTCCGGAGGGAATGGCGGTGGGGAGGGGGTGGATAACCTCATGCTAGCCGGGGACTGCGGGGCATCGATCGTCATTGCGGACCTCAGCGAGACGGCTTTTGAGACTGAGCCTGAGGATGGAAGTGGGGCTGACGTTGGGTCCTTTTATTACACAATTGTTAGAGAGTCAAGTATATATGAATGATTTTTGTGGGGGAGGGGGGGCTACAGGGGAAGCAGCCAAGCCCCTCTGCGGCACAAGTTTCCTGGCCGCCTCTCGCTTCCTCTCGATCTCCAATTCTTCATGTTCTCGGGTGGTTTGTTCTTCGAGGCGCAGTGCATTACCATCCAGTGGTAGTGGGGGAGATGGGGATTCCTCGTCCCGGGAGTGGACAACTATTAGATTGTCGTCTGTATTATTACCAAGGAAGTCGTCGCCTATAGGGATTGCGTCGTCATCATCCTCACTAGGCCACAAGTCTCCCCGGCTGCGCAGGCTCTCGCTGGCGCTCTCGCCAGAGCTATTTGTGGCACTGCGTTTTCGTCCCCCTGCAATTTCTCCTCTCACACCTCTAGCAGCGGGACTGATGGAGCGGCCCCGACCAGATTCTTCTTCTACTGCCGCCAGACCGGCGTTGCGTTGCGGGTGTTCTTGAAGGTTCGCGGCAGAGGGTTTATATCGCAGGCCGCGACCACGGAAACTTGCAAAGCGGGCTAGGAAGCCGAACATACTTGTTGTGGGAATCACAGTAGGATCCGATTCATTCGGTAAATTGTTCTTTCTCTTCCCGCTGAGGGCTCCAACGGCACTTGTTGATGCTGAAGATCCGTAGTACATTCCCCCTCCAGCCCCCCGATACCCACTACCACTACCGCTTCCACCACCACCACCTCCGTCTCCGGCTCCACTGCCAGCAAGTAACCGATCTAGCTCATCATTCCCCCAAGCAAGAAACCCACCACCCCGCCGAGACGTCTCCTCATCCGAGTAATCATCGTAATCGTAGAACCCAAAGGGGTATTCACTGCGCCCGCTTCGTCTGTGATGTGCATGGTGCGGCCGTGGCTGGGGTAGACAATTTGATAAGGAGGCTAGACAAGGATCCAAGTATGACTTTGCAAACGTGAAGCAACCCGTGCGAGCGTTGTCCGATGCGTTCTCGAGAGAGGTCGAGATACGGTTTAGGGATTGGCGGATGCGGGGATCTGTACGCATTTTGGTAGCTTTCTCCTTTTCCTTCCTTCCTTCCTTCCTTCCCCCCTTTTTTTCTCCCGATTCCAGATGTGTGCCCACCGTATCTCGATCGATGATGGATGAATGGAAGACGTGGAGTGGTAGTGGAGGGGAGGTTGTGATTGTGATTTTTTGGGTTCGGTTGATCGGGGGAGGGGGGGTACTGGCGGTTGGTTGGTGGGTAGTTCTTTGGAGCGAGGCTTTCGTGGATCAAGGTTAGTTAGCGGTGCTGTCGCTGCCCTGTGCTGCTTTGCCTGCTAACTTTGGTTTGAGAATCAGCTACCCGCGTCGTCGAAATGATCACTGGTTAGTCTGATGGTTACTGCCGAGAATTGTGCGCCCAATGGGGGCACAAAGGGGGGGGCTGGGTTCGAGTTGGACGTTTTGAAACCAAACTTTAAGATAGAACAAGAATGAAAAAGTGAAAAAAAGTGAAAAAAACCGAAATAAGAGAAAAAAGAGTATTAAATCTCGTCGTCGACGACGATACGGTAGTTAAGAATAAGGCTAGTAGCAGTGACACTCAATGGTTTATGAAATCGATGTTCTTCTCTCATCGTCATCATCTTCATCAGAGATTGTTTTTTTGAGGCTGAAAAGAAAAATAAAATAAAATAAGAATGCAGCTGAATGAGAATGAGAGTGAGAGAGGGGGAAGGGAAAGAGAAAGAAGGCTCGATTATTTGCATGGATGTATGTAAGCGAAGCAACTGACGTCTTCCATTCCAGAGAAAAAGAGATGGTCTGCCCAATCCAACCAACACATGCTTGCTATATCATACAAAAGCCTGAAAGTAAGAAGCAAGTTTTTTTCTCTTAGTTTCCGAGCGATATTCTTAATACCCTAGACCATTCTCTTGAGATAAGATATCATAAAAAAACCTCCTAAACTCCGTTACCCGCAACCATTCTTTTTTTCTTCTTTTCTCTTCATACATGTATCATAATAATCATAATACCGGTAATTATCATGGAAACCCCCCCACGGAACTCGAGCACTGGCCGGTATACCGGTACTCGAGTAGACTACTATCTCCCTCCCTCCCGTCGGTTAACCCGCACTCTCCTCGATTCATAATCTAGATTTTAAGTCCTCGGTATCATAGGTTTCAATTGAGGAAGAGGTGGAAAGAAAAAGGGCGTCAACAATTTATTGTGTCAACCTCACGGCTGCTCCAGCTGCCCATCATCCGCTGCGGCATGATATGCACACCTTCGATCAAAAAGACTTAATGGAAAAAAAGAAAAAGAAAAAAAGTTTCTAGATTAATTTACAGCAGACAGACAACTCAGAAATGTTTTGTCTATCTGCCTGTTGTATAACCTGAACATTCACAATACCGGTGGAAAAAAATAAAATAACAAAACTCATACACACACCTAACTTTCGGGACTGGTATCATACCTCTTTTTGCATTTTTTTATATAATATTATTATAATGGTACACAGTACAGCATGGTACTCCTGATCAGCCCGTCTGCCTCCTTCACTGATTTGCAATTGCCGATAACGAGCGCCCAAGAAGATGCACAATATTCACGGATAAGTTTGTTTCCCCTTCTCCCCCGCTTTCAATGCCTTACATGCCAACACCTGGATAGGCGGATCTGGAAGGAAGAAAAAAAGAAGGGAGGAAGGAAACGACAAAGTGGGGGTGGGGTCGGAAAGGGGCGCTAAGGGCATAGGGGAATGCGGCAGCTAATGGAATGGATGGATCAGGGTGATAAAGAAGTGCGGGTCTGGTGAGTAACTCAACTGAAAAACAATTATATCATATCATACCAAAACAGGAACCGAAGGGATATGGGCATATAGAACAACCCTTCTCATTTTGAGTAGAATTGGCGAGCACCACGAACATATAATATGGACCAAGAAGGTTGGGGGGGCAAAAAAATCGAGAAAATGAATCCCACACTATCCGAGACACGAATGGAGAGAAATGGACAAAGCGTTAAGAGAAAGAAAAGAAAAAAGGATATGCGGAGAGAGGAGCGTATGAGAGGGTGATCACAAAAAACGGACATAATTGTAGCCATGATTTAGGAAAACTAGGAACAAGGAATACACTGGGAACGCCTCGCGCCGATTTACTAAGTATGTTTGTATGCCATATGATCTCCGCTACATCTAAGCATGGGAAGATGATCCGTGATTTGGTGTCGATGCTGCTCTTCGAACGGGCTCGAAGTACGGATGGGCCATGGCCTCCTTTGCGGTCAAGCGTTCCTAATTACAAACCCCCATTAGTATCATCAAGGACGTGTGGGATATGGTTCGGAATATACCTGATGATCATATCTTAACAATTTATCCAAAAAGTCAAGAGCGTCGTTGCTAACAAAACGCTGGTTATCGGCATTGACGAATTGGTGCCAGCTCTTCTTAGGGAATCGTCCTAGAATATCGTCGTACTGGGTATCGAGCTCAATGTCATATTTATCGAGGTAGTCGAACAATTCCTCTGTTCCCAGAACCTTTGCGATCTTGACCAGCTGATCTGAGTTGGAGTTTCCATGGAAGAAAGGCTCCTTGCGGAAGATCATTGATGCAAACATAGCACCCAGGGACCAGAGATCGAGCGAATAGTCATACTCCTGATAATCGACAAGTAATTCCGGACCTTTGAAATACCTCGATGCAACACGGACATTGTATTCGGTCCCGGCGTGGTAAAATTCGGCGAGACCCCAATCAATCAATCTCAGCTATTGGCGCAACCATTAACTAAATATACGCAGTGGGCGTGTTTGGGATTTGTAAAGCTAACCTTCCGTTTCTCGTGGTCGATCATGACATTGTGGGGCTTGACGTCTCTATGCATGATACCCTTGCTATGACAAAAGTCGAGTGCCTAAAAGGTTCTGAAGGTTAGCCACTCAATACCTCCGATCCATATTGGCACCTTGAAGGGCACTAACCTTGAGCAGCTCATAGATATAGTAGCGTACATCGTAATCTTGGAACTTCGGGTAAAGGCTGCGAAAGTCGGTGTTGTTTATGTACTCGAATATTAACGAGGGTGTCTTGCTCTGAGGTGGTGAGAGCATATAGATTAGAGCAGCTCATACGTAGTACCAATTATAAACGGGCCAGAGCAACAAACCTGGGGATCCCTGACGACGTCTAACAGAGCGACAATATTGGGACCTCCGGAGAGGTTCTGCAGAATCTTGATCTCGCGCTTGATCTTCTTCTTCTTAACTGGCTTCAATACCTTGATAACGGTTTTCTGGTAATTTGTAATATTTATTCCCTCGAATACTTCCGAGTATTTGCCTCGACCTACGATAAGGAATCAAACAAGAGAATGTGTCAGCAAAGCAAGGTTCGGGAAGCAGCAGGTTCTGAAGAATTAAAGGAAAACCAACCAATTTTGCGCACGACTTCGTAGTTCTCAAGAACGCCCCACTGAATGTTGACTGAGTCATAGTCCCAGTATGCTCTAGGCATATGCTGATTGACCTACACCGTGCTCAAAACTTTAGATCAGCCACATGTTCTCGGTTTTCTTTATCAGCTAGCAAAAATATCGCGTCCGGGACTATTGTTCTATCGTAGTCTCGCTTGCGACATCGAAATTCTAGCGGGGGATCAGAAAAGCTAGAAAACAACCAGGGGTATTACATCTGCATAAACGCGAGCCATTGTCTTGACCCCACGACTAAACACTCGTGATAAAGATATTGGAAGATGGGTTTGGTGAATATTCTAGAAATCGAGGCAGAAAGTAGCAGAAGGATGAAAAAGTTGACGCCGTGATGAACGGTCGATGTGGTAGTAGTTGAAGGGAAGGTGAAGGAGAGGGAGAGGCGGATTTAAGCACGGTAGATGATGGCTGGCAGAGCGAAACAAAGGCGCAGATGGTCGGTCACCCTTTGGGTGACAAGGCTCCTGCCGGTGATTGAAGGTATGGAGGTGGTTGTGTTACGGTGAAGCTAGTCCGCACCCAGTTTGATAGAAGGAGGGGGCGGAGGGGCGTGCAGTAGTTCAGGAAGGGTGGAGGGGAACGTTGTGAGGTGTGAGGAGGAGGAGGTGGTGGTGGTGGGAGGGATCTCAAAGGGAAAGTCGGTCCAAGTCCTTGAAAGACCGTAAGACAACGGCGACAACCTAAAGCCAAATCTACAAGGGTGTGGCAGGCGCCTGGCAGTTCATCTATTTCTATTTTCCGGACTCTAATTTGCATATTCTGTGTAAGCAATTTTCAGCAACAACTGAATTTCTTTGACGAACCATAGAGTGTTATGTCCCGCCGCAGGCAGAGGAGTAGAAACTCCACCAAGAGCAGGAGCACATAAAGCGAAAGGAGGGTGGATATATGGAGGAACTAAAATTAAGTTGCTTTTCACAGCTTCGTTCGGTTTGGAATTTCTCTTCAAAACATCGCACAGCAAATTTTCATCTTCTCCTCCTCGCCGGCAGAGTGCCATTAGAGCAGTTTTGACAGTTCCGACTATCATCCCTCCGTCAGAATATCGCGCCGCCTCTTCCATGGGAAAGTGAACGTAGTCACGACATATCGTAGAGCGCTTTATATTGGCTCTACTATACCGGGTCTGCCCTGGAACCTGAGGTCAAATCAAGACACATCTAACCGCCGCGAAGAGCTGCCGCAATAACGGCACCCGGTAGGTAGATAAAAGAGAAAGGAAAAAAGAAAAATATATATATAAGAATTTAATCGTCTCAAGTTCTATGGATTCAATATGTGGTTCCGTATGGAATGGTAAGGGAAAGTGCTGGGGGTTATGTGGTCAGAATAGTTGCAGCGATGGCTTAAAATCACACCCCCGCGCTGCAGTCTGCAATCAGCAGGCCAGTCAAGAAAGTCGTGGGTCAAAAGAGCTAACGATAGACAAAAAGACTCGAATATCCTCACTATTTTCTGCAATTGTACTTTTTTTACGACGAATATAATCCCAGACCAAAGCCAATAACAAAATATGACTCTCGTTACATTCGGGTAGCTGTGTTTTGCGGGGATTTCGAGACGATGCTCGGAGGGCTTTGGGGTCTAGGGTGATGACCTCTTGGCACGACCTGTGAAGTATGACACTGGGATCGAGTGTTGGAGGGGAAACAGCCTCTTAGCCTGCTCGTGCATAATCATAATGAACCACGTTTGTTAACACGGCTGATATTGCATACCGTAGTCTACCGTACTCGAGGACAATCTGTCCTTGTTGGGCGAGTAAAGAGGCTCAACCTAGTGGGCTCCATAGTACCATACCGTATCATACCGCCGTCACTCAGCATACCGCCGTCACTCAGCACACCTCAACCCGTTAAAGCCGCATATTCTCCCCATCATCCCTCAAATCCACCTTTCGAATCGTCCTAACCAATCCGTACAAGCTCTGTACTATAGTTGGGTTTCCACCACTTAGATGTTCTACGACCTCAACGTTCCCTGGGCTCCCACTTCCCCGGATCTTCCGCGGACTGTGGCTTTCCTGAGCGAGTGTAAGGCTTCTCATTTCTTTGAAGTTCGAACGTTATAGAAAGCTGACTATCGACAAATAGTAGGCTATAATGTGATTGCTTTATCCCACACCCACTCGGGAAGACTCCCACAGAGCCAGGTATGTACCCCCCCCCCAAACCACCGCCTCCTTCGCCGCCCGCGGGCTTTTCGTTTGCTCGTTCATCTATCAGGGGGATCCCCCTAATACGTCCATTTTTCTCCAGCTCAATCCAATCCCAGAGAATCCGTTTCCCAAACATCCAAACCTCCGAATACTCCGCCGAATAACGGTTATCCTTGATGACCCCTCTCAAAATCACCGACTCGCCGCCCTCACCTCCGCCTATGACATTGTTGCTTTGCGGCCTACTAGCGAGAAGCTCCTACTGCAGGCGTGCAAAGAACTGGATTGCGACCTCATCTCTGTCGATCTCTCACAACGCATGGGCTACCACTTCAAGCACAAGACGGTTGGACTGGCAATCCAGCGGGGGATATTTCTCGAAATAAGCTACTCCGCCAGTATTAATGATATCACGGCACGAAGGAATCTGATAGGAAACGCAGCAGCATTGATACGGGCAACAAGAGGGCGGGGAATCGTGATTAGCAGTGAAGCGAGGAAAGCTCTGGGTGTTAGAGGCCCATTCGACGTGATCAATCTCGCAACACTATGGGGCCTAAGTCAGGACAAGGGCAGAGAGGCAGTGGATGGGCTTCCTCGCCTAGTGGTGGTGTGACCTTCCCGGGATCTTGTGTTTGAGTATTTCGGACTGGACTGGGCTGATATTACTGGTTAGGCACAAGCTAAATTGAAAAGGACTTCTTTCCGAGGTGTTATAGACGTTGTCGTTAATGAATCTATTCAAGGAAGTAAGCGAAAAGCAGAAGACGAAGCCGGTCCATCAGATCTACCAAAGTCTGAAGCAAGCCTAGAAAATAACAATAAGACAGAGGCTCCACAGAAGCTATCGAAAAGAGCTCGAAAAGCATTAGCTCGTGCGTCGAAATCATAAGCTATTTATTCATTCAACAGGACTATACCACTGCTACTACTGTATGATAGAAAATCGGAAATGGAGTTTGGTGTATATTTGAACAGGCCTTTTAGTGCATATCTCAAAAAGCCCAAACCTCAATTACAAAATCTAGCACTGCCCTTTCCAACCCCTTCCTGAATATATATATGCCCCATCCTAGACCCATCGAACTCTCCATCCTCAGACAAGCTTTTGAGCCTCTATGCACCTCCATCCTTCCCCATCCGGCCGCCGGCCATCCCGCAAGGTTATACCCTGGTTACGCACGTTACATATTATCCTGTACATACGAGTACTGTACAGTACCGACATGTATGAAGCCGTACTCGTACTGTATATGCATGCGTACTCGTACAGCACGGCTTTAGAAGAGCGTGATAGGGGTGGTGGTGACGGTGGTGATGATGAGTTGGCTAAATGCGGGTGCGGCAAGGAGGTAAGTTGGTTACTCGAGTAGAAAGGTGCTGTGCTCAAGTAGCAGAGGGGGGTGGTCGAAAGCACTGCTGTGAGTGGATAGGAAGTTTTTCACAATTCCATAATGAGGGTTGGGATTGGGCCCGGCTGGTTGCATGTGCTCATCTGGTGGGCTGAGAGGGGCGTTTTGGGCTTTATTTTTTTGACTGGCGAAGTGGGACTGGGGTGGAGCAGTTTGGATGGTTTGGATGGGGTTAAGGAATGTGGGAGGGAGGTGATGTTAGCATCATACTTGTGAAGTTTAGTTGTTAGGATACCTATATCGGACATTCCTGCCATGGTGGGTGAAGGAGGGTGGTGGAAGGGATGGTGGGTTGTATGGGTATTGTAATTCCCATGCTGCGAGAAACCCGCCTTGGTGTCTGGTGAGGAGAGGTGGTCTCGGGGAGGGAAGATATAGACGACAAATGCTCAACTTTCTAGCAGGAGACCCGTTGCATACTGGGTTTGCGTAGTATTTTTCCTGACGCTAGGGAATGCAGAAATATCTGTTTAGTTTGATTGAGGGTGTCATAGTTATAGCATAGAGAGAGATACTGGCATTCGGATTACCGTAGTGCTGGTACAATACTTGCTCATTCTCAGTGGCAGAGCACTTCGAAACCACATTACTCGAGTATGTCACTGGAACTCCCAGGGGAACCGCTTTGATATAGGGTAAGAATAGCTTGTTAAATTTTGGTTACCGCGTGCTGTTAATGGGCTTATTACTTAATTTTATAGTCTATCACTCATGCGATTGTTTCATAAGAGCCCACAAATATATGTAGCTGCTTGAATCCACTTCCCCTGTACTCGTAGATAACCGGTTCGTTGCTGAGACGTCCATATAAGCTTTAGATCGGCCTAGCCCTCCAACTAAAAAAGTCCCTGCGTTTATGGCCTTGAGACATGCTCCTAGAGAATCTTGGCAAATGGAGGGGCACCAAGGGCCCCGCCTTGTTGAGCCGCACGCACGTATTGTACAGGAGCGTCAACTGAAGAATAAAGGCAACGCACGCAGAGGGTTTTCTTGGAGCATCTGGGACTCGTAATGACGGCCGCTGCGTAGTCACTGTATTCGTTATTATTATTTTTTCGTTTCTCGTACCCCTATCCAGCCTCATATCACCCTCTACTCCTCCTCCTCCTCCTCCTCCTCCTCCTTCCCTCCCCCCCTTCCCTCCTTCTCTCCACCCTCGAAGCATATTTTCCTCCCCTCCCTCACTCCCCACTCCTTACACCTCCTCCGTGCATTCCTCCTATTGTACCCTTTGTGGCTTGTGGTAGCTGTAGGAAGGCTTCTCGAATAAGAACTAATCAACACCCCCCCCCAGTCCTTCTCGTCAAAGGTGTCTAGTTTATTCTTAAGAGACCTTTATCCATTAGTGTAGGGCAGCTTTGCCTGGAAACAACGGAATGGAGTGCCAATTGAAGTTGAGAGCTACCCAAGCCACAGCCTCGGAGGATTGGTCCGCCGTTTTCGTCCATGCTGGAGCCGGCTATCATTCTATTCCTAATGAACCTGCTCACCGCGAAGCCTGCGCCTCGTTAGTAAACCTGTCACTTCTCCCCTTTTTCTTCCCCTGATGGGAAGGAATCCTGCCCGATATGACGTTTTATCTGACTTTTGTTTTTATTTTTACAGGGCTTGCCGGGCTGCTATTGTATTTCTCAAGAATGGCGGGTCCGCTACGGATGGCGTTGAAATGGCTTTGAAAAGCTTGGAAGATAATGAGATCACCAATTCTGGCTACGGGAGCAATTTATCTATAGATGGGACAGTTGAGTGTGACGCCTCCATTATGGAAGATAGTGGGCGTTCTGGAGCTGTGGGGGCCGTTTGGGGTAATAATTAACCTGATCTCTATACTAATCTCATTGGCTATTGTCTTCAGTGAGCTGATCAGTTCATAGCATTTAAAAACCCTTCAGCACTTGCCCGTCTTGTCCTAGACAACACTCGTAAACCATTATCGCTTAAGAGAGTCCCTCCTATTCTCTTAGTCGGCCATGGCGCTCTTGCCTATGCGCAAGAACATCTTTTCCCCGAGGTTGATAACGGGGCACTGATCACTAGCCATACATACGCTCGCTGGAGTAGGTGGAGACAAGAGCTTGATATAGCAGAGCAGGAAGAGCAAGCAACTAATAGACGCCAAAGAGCGGGCCGACGTCTCACCTGTGCAGCTAAGGCGGCCGAGGAAGGGGTTGCTGTGGATGCACCAATGCAGCCAGATAGCGAAGATCTGGTTACAGATACTGTCGGCTGTATTTGTGTTGACCGGTGGGGAAACGTTGCTGCGGGGAGTAGCTCTGGAGGTATTGGGATGAAACATCGTGGTAGGGTTGGACCCGCAGCATTGATTGGCATTGGGACTTGGATTGCTCGTGAGGGCCAGTCGGTAGTTGCAGCTACATGCTCTGGTAAGCTCTTGTTCGGCTCTTCGGATCTCATGGATAAATGTTCCTAACGGTGAATGATGTAGGTACTGGTGAGCAAATGGCTCATACACTTATTGCGTCCAAAACTGTCGGCCGTTTGATCGCCACCGAAGACGAGATCGAAGGCCTAAAGAACAGTATTGAGGAAGACTTTATGGGTTGGTTAACTCAATGATGGTTTGGGCATGTGGGATATTATTTGCTAATGGGTGATAGGTTCGAGAATTGTCAAGGAGTCATCCATGTCTTCTGCAGTAGGTATCCTGGCTATCAAAATTGATAAAGCTTCAAAAGCTAGGATCAAGTTTCTCTACGGCCACACCACCGACAGCATGGTATTTAAATTATTCTGTGTGATTCATATTAGCGCAAGTCGGTTTTTCGTACTCTAACACGGCTATCTATAGGTGATGGCTCATATGACCCCATTTATGAAGGACCCCGAGACTATAATGTCCCGCAATAGGAATAGCCCCGAAACATGCCTTGGAGGGAAATCTATTCAAGCTTCTAGGCTTGAAGCGGAGTGAGCCCCCACTGAAATTAACGATTGGAGAAACTCCCACTCCCGAATAAAGGTAGGAAAAGACATAATGGAATCTGCAGTACCTGAAAGGCCAATTATGCTAATTATACAATTATATGGCCAGAGCCTAACTATGTCGATAGACACTGTGTGACCCTGTAGTAATATTACCAGCAATCGCTCTTGTTCCCTTGCTTTCGCTTTCTTTCCCCTGCTTCCTGGTGGAGATGTATGAGTTTTGATTTTACATTTTATGCATGGGTATGGTTGTTGGTTTAGCATGAGAAATGGAGGGTATTTTTCCTCCTACGAAGCCGGGGTTCCTGGAGTACTGGTGGCGGATGCCTCGTTTGAAAAGGAAGTGGCTTTCGACTGCTTTAGTTTTTTTGTCCTTTTCTTTTTCGTCAATACCACAGCGGGGTTTCCGCCGAAGTTTCCAAGGGCAGATATATCGAGTTTGGTGTTACATGTGGTGCAGATGGCGCCTTCGGGCGGGGTGCAGAAGACTGTATAAAGATCAGCCAAGCGGCGATTATGGGCGTTAGCACTCAGAAGCATGCATAAGATAGAACGAATAAACGTTGCTAGGGTAAGATGTCCAAGGAGACGAGTTGTGAAAGGGCAGTTTTTCCAGAGCCTCCGGTTCCTGTGTTTGAATATTGCTGGCAAGTTTCGGCCAACCCAAGGAATTATCCCGCAAAGGCACGATACATCCAATAGAGCGAGACCATTCTGCTCGACGTCTTGGGCCTCGGGGTCATAGAGGAACCGAAGCATCCTCCGTATTCAAATTTCACTTATTTATACTCTGCCCCCTTCCTACCCAACCGCATCTCAAAAACATAGGGGAACAAGGATGGCTTACTTGACAGGCATATCGAGCACACAAACCCGATATCCACCACATTCTTGTGACAGAAGCACGCCGCGCGGAAGTCCACATTTATCTGTGTTGGTGGGACCAGATGCCGGCGAGTAGCAGTGTCTGGGATAAAGGACATCTATGGGATTGGGGGATTAACTACTAGGCTTATTGAGTGGTAAGCAGGCAGGTGGGGGCGAACCATCAAGTACTGCAAAAGGCTTTCTGGATGTTCCAATTGCAGGTATATACCTCTAGTAGTATCCGACGCCTGTTGCAAAAACACGGTCTCGCCAGCGACTTTACAGATATCAATTGGTATTTTCTAACTCCCGTCAGCCATTCATCCATCCATTCGATCAGCCCCATCGGGGTGGAAGGAGGAGAAAGACATAAACCAACCTTCCTCTGCGCCGCGAATATTGAATTCATAACAGGAACGTACTGTTCCGCTAGGTCACCGGAAACACTAACCACCAGGATTCTAGCATTCATGCTAATAACCTCCCCCGCCGTTCCCGCCGCCGCCCCCGTCGTCGTCGTCCCCACCTTCCCACCACCACCACCACCACCACCACCCTTGCCACCAACCACACCACCATCATCATCGACCCTGACCAAGCGATTAATATACCCCAACGCAAGCCCCAAAGCACCGGCCATCATGGTCTCCTTCGCATCCACCAAATCATCGACCGTCGTCTGGCGCATGAGTTCCGCGAACGAGGCCTGGACTTGGTCTTCGACGAGGCGGAATTGACGGTACTTGTTTGCATCCCGGAATGGGTCTTCACTACCTCCCCCACCCCCACCCCCACGACCACCGCCGCCACCGCTAGTGGTAGTAGCGGTAGTGGTGGTAGGATAGAGGAAGCGGGCAGACTTCGTATGCGAAGCAATCACCGCTACCCGATTCGCGTGCGAGAAGGCCATGTGCGCGTTCAGGAAGATTAGGATGGAAGCTAGAGCGCGTTCCAACGGAAGCGTTGCGGAGAGGGTGGACCAGGCATAGGGGTTTGTATCGAGGATTAGGACTAGCAGGGAGGGTTTTTCTGGGGGGACCCGTTAGAATGGGACGGGGGAAGGAAGGGGAAGGGGGGGGCCGGGAGGGAGAGGGGAGGTACCATCGATGGATTGTGAGTAGTGGGCCGAGGCGTCTACTGTGTCCATTTTGGATGTGTTTTGTTTTTTTGTGCGGGTGGTGGGTGTGGGTGGGGAGGCTATGATATATGTGCTTTAGTGAATAGTGGATGGGTAAGGTGTTATCACACGGAGGTGAGGTTGAGATAAAGTATGGTGGGCTTGTGCAAGGATCCGGTTGGAAAGGCTTGGCGGTGGGTTTAATAGTGGGGATGGCGAGTGATTGGTTGTGAAAGGTGTGGTGGTGGTGGATTGTTGATGTCTGTAGTGTTATCATCATCATACGGGATTATCCTGAATTGAGTACTGGTAATAAGTTGATATCCTCATTCTTGATGCCGAGGCCTAGGAATGCGCTAGCGAATATAGAGCATAGGATTTGGATCCGTGGCCTTATTCCCCTCGGAATAATAAGTCCTACAGCTATTCCCCAGCGACCAACAACGGGGAAAAAGAGAGAGAGAGTTGTGTATGATAATAAAATACCGAAGTCAGAAGGATATCTCCAATTCAACACCCGAGATCCATCCATCTCCCCAGGGCGCCACCACCCAGAAGTCTACAAGCATCAGCGCCGCCGAACCGAGGTTGGACAATCTGTACTCGAGTATGGGGTATCGTTACTACGGTAGGTGTCCAACCCCAACTTGGCCACACGAGCACAGTACAACACAATGCAACCCCCCCCCCTCCCTCCCTCCCTCCCTCCCTCCCTCCCCCTTCCACTTCAGCATCCCTTCCATCACTTCGCCCCCCACCCCTCCCTAAACACCCCCACCATGTCCTCCGCAAGTTGGCCTCCAACCCTCTTATCCAACCACCCCCGCAAATCCCCCCAAAAGGCCTCATCTACAACAGTCCCCTTTCCCTCACCCTCACCCTCCTCACCCTTCTCTCCCCCACCGCCACCACCACCCATAACCATAACACTAACGACAACCTCCTCCTCTCCCGCCTTAACACCAACTCCCTCCAGCGTCTTCAAGTCGCCCAGTACCCTCCCCTTCAGCAGTAACTTGATCTTCTCGATTGGGATTTTGCTGGCTGTGGACAATTGGTGCTTTAGCGATATTATGGTCGTGGATAGGGGAGTTGCGGGGAGGGGGTGGACTATTGAGGCACCGCGGAGGGAGCGGAGGGTTATATTTGCTTTGGCAATTAGTAATGGTTAATGGTCGAAAAGAAGGGAATGGTGGGGGGATAAGTACCAGTTGGGGTGGGAGAGGTAGTGGAGGAGGCGGGGGGAGCTTTTTTAGACTTTGGCTTTGAGGTCTTGGGAAGGGTGTACTGGGTTTTGGTTAGTTTTTGATCGATGGATGGATGGGGGGACGGACGGGAGTGCGGGCCGGGAGCTTGCGCGCGTCCTCGCAAAAGTCAGCGTTGATGCGGATTGGGCGAGAGCTCAAAGTTGAGAGAAATTGCTTGGTGAAGCTGAGTTCCGTCATTGTGTTTGGGGTCGAAGATGCGGGATGAGCTCGGCAACTCTAAAATAAAGTGGGGATAGGAGAAGGTTCGGAGTTACCCTCCCTACGGCAGGAGCCACATACGATACCGGTGCGATACGGTACGATATCAGAAGGTTGGGCTCTCACGTGACTAACAAAGGAATTGAGGCCCCCGGACCCAGAGTTTAGAGAACTTTACGGACTATGTTTCATATATATACCCCTCGACTATGATAAACATGTTAAGACTCCCCATGACACCCGTTCCCCCATACTCTACACAAACATACATCATGAGCACTAAATTACACGTTCCTTTCTCCACAGGCGAAAACAGAAGGGCCACAGGGGTAAGCCCACCGCCCAACGAAAGGAAACCCAACGGTACCTTTTACTCAACCCTAGCCCCATATTTTTATCGATTACAAGGAATAGGAAGGAAAGCGTTTAGAAAACAGAGAAAAGAAGAGGAGAGATCGCCCTTTGGCTAGGGCTCAGAAATAAGAAATGTAGCTTTCAACCTTTACATAATGATAGCAGGCACTACAGGGTTAAGATTAGTAGGGATCCACACATTATTGGTAGGGAGGACATACCATCAATGTTGACCTTGATGGTCTTGTGTGGTAGCACACATCCTCCGTTAACATAGACTTCATCAGCAATAGTCACATCATCTCCCAATACAGTGACATTCTCTAGCCTTGCCCACTTTCCGACTGTGCTATTCCAGCCGACGATAGTGCTTTTAATCCATGCATGGTCCTTGATCCTTGATCCCTGGAGAAGAACAGATCTCTGAACCCTAACACCGTCGCCAATAACGACATTCGGCCCAACAGTAACATTAGGACCAATACGGCAGTTCTTTCCAATCGTTGCAGTAGGGTCGATCAAGACATTTCCACCATATACAAAGGGCTCCGAAGAAGGAGTTAGCAGCTTTGAGTTTTTCTTAGCCAGTGATGACAGATAAAGGCAGGTTCCAGTCAGGAAATCCTTTGGCTGCCCGACATCCATCCAAAACCCTTCCAAATCGAATGAATGCAGCTCCCCATCCTTGACAATGGCAGGGAAAGTTTCCTGCTCGATCGATGTAGGGCGGAGCTCAATCCTGCTCAAGACCGAGGGGTTGAGAATGTAGATACCAGCATTGATTCTGTTCCCGACAAACTCGACGGGCTTTTCTACGAAGCGGTCGATGCGCGAGTTGTGGCCCGGCTTGTGAACGACGACACCATATTTCGAAGGTTCCTCTACCTTGGTGACAACAATTGTCCCCTCCTGGCCGTGCGACTTGTGGAATGCGGCGAGGTCTTTGAACGGGTAGTCGCAGATGACATCCGAGTTAAGGACAAAGAACGGCTCCTGGTTCTTACCCAAGATTTTCTCCGCAAGCTTAAGTGGGCCGGCAGTCCCTAAAGGTTCGGTCTCGATCGAGAAGGTAATTGTGACGCCGTATTGCTCTTCGTACTATTGGGGGCAGAAAAACTTAGCCATTGTTCATGTCTTCAAGTAGGGGTCATCTTACCTTCTTAAGAACACTGATCATAACATCGGGTCTGTAGTTGACAGCAAGAACGATATCGGTAACGCCAGCAGCGGCCAAGGACTCGACTTGATGAAGAATCATGGGCTTGTTGCCGAATTCCACAAGGGGCTTGGGAAGGGTCAATGTCTGGACGGCGGATAGTATTCACCGTCAGCAAGAAATCCTCTGAAACATCAATTCTCCATCCAGCATTATTAATTCACTCTCTTAACCGTATTATCTACCAAGAAGAGAAGGATTTCTGGATTGAGGGCTTGACTGAAAAGTGGAGAGGTCATCCATACAAGAGGTCTTAGGCGAGTGCCGAAGCCACCGACGAGAATGAGAGCTAAAGGGCAAGAGTGTTAATAATTCTGTTGCCATGTTGGGATAGATTGACCGGGCAATTGTACCTTTCATCTTGAAGTACTAATAGTGAAGAACCTTCCAAAAGATAGATATGTTACTGGAGTTTAAAGTCAAAGGGTTAAACGAGCGAACTAGATGGGCTGTTGATCAAAGACGAGGTATGTGCTAGTAGATGGAGGATGTCTAGAGAAATGTTGGCTCAAAGAAAGGAGAAAGGTCAAGCTGGGAGGGGGAGGAGAGGAGTTAAAAGGTTAGAAAGGAGAGATAACCAATTTTCTATTTCACACTAAAACATCGAGAGTGAAATGAGCAACGAGAAGGAAGGAAGAGGAAAAGGTAAAAGAAAAAAAGAAAAAAAGAAGCACCAGACCGGGGGTGGAAGGGGTCAGTCAGCCCGCAAGGGCGTAACAAGGGGGATAGGAAAAGGAACGGACAGGCGCAGGAGGCGAAACGATTGGCAAAATGCATGAAATCTCGACACACCATTCCGCAACCCACGGGGGCGCGGAAAAAAAGCGAGGTGGCACTCTAATTTCGGGGCTTCCTAGGAAAAGAAGTTACAATAGGACTCGATTCCCTTCTTGAGGTACCGGTACCAGTATACTTCGTAATATCATACCAATAAACAAAATCTCACCCCCCCTACCGTACCCGAGTACCGTACTAGTACGAGTACACCAAGTCCTACCGTTATTGAAATCGTCCGTCTCTGTTCGACGGGATCTCAAACGGTTCATGGTCCACTATTGACTTATGATTGGCGAACATGTCTTCCCTCTCCTTTTTTCTCTCTCTCTTTTTTTATTTTAATCCGAGGTCCTGGAACAGTCTTATGACCTTCTGCTCGTGGTACATTACGAGATTCTAGAAACACCAGATCTATTCGGCTGTCTTTCCCCCTAATATCCTCCGGCGCTACAGGCTGCGGCTGGGATGTTGCCTGCCGGCAGACCTTGACTAAGTGCTATTGTTCATGCCTGCTTCCTGGCCTGACGACAACAATGTGAGCAATTGGCTGACGAGAGTTGAAGCATTGAATTTGGGGCATCTGCAAATTCCCTATTTTACGGCAAGCTATATCAAACCCCTTCTCCTAGTATTATTATTGTTATTATCACACCCACGGTCTCAGCTCACAGCGGTAACGATCTTGGTGTCGTTCCTGGGTACGAGAAACTACCGCAGTATTTGGCCTAGCACGGTTAAGAAACAGTGGCACTGTCACGCAATAATTGTCACGCATTTATTGTCACGCAATTCCCACAGAATTGATGTCACCTGACTGGATTTCTTGGCTCGAGCCTCACTTGATGCTTTGATGAAGTATCATGGCTTTGGGGTGGTATGAAAATATAGTGGTTTGCTATGGGCCGCCATTCTTATCATACCAGCGGTTTAATTCCCCCCCCTTCAGAGGGTTTATTGCCTTAAAAGGTTGCCTCTTTCTCGGAGGACGAGTGACGGAGCATGAAGGATGGCCCAATGCTTGGGAACTACCGGTAGCGATTTCAATTGGGTACAGTGCTAGTACTCGAGTAAGTTTTCATGCTTGTGATACCGTGATTGTGCCCGTGGGGTCGAGTTGCTATGATAGGACCTACCAGATGGCGCTATGTCGTGGGAGTCATCATTATCCTAGACTCATGTTCGCTACACGGCTGCTAGCAACGTCCGATAATGCATAGGAGAGAGTTGCATTTATGCATCGGGAGCCCCAGAAATTCTCATTCGCGATATAAATTGTGTTAGCTAGGGAAGGAGCCCTGGTTCGGTGCTCAAACAATGAACTTATCAACCTGTAATGTTCTCCATTGAAGCTCCTCCACCAAGTCACGCGTGACCAATGGGGTTGAGGGCATCAGCATCATCGTTGACCGCGAGGCCACTCCCCCGCAAATCCTGGAGTTTGGAGAGAAAACCTCATCCATTAACTGGTGTGTAGGGTGTTTTATTTAAAAAGTGACGGTAATCAGGTCCATTAGGCCTGAATTCCCCTTGTGAGGTGATACGAGGTGTCTTGTGACCAGTTTTAGTCTATAAGAGCCGAATGGAGACGGAAGAAACACGACGACGGTATGTGGAGTGTGGGGGGGAGGCTGAGAAACGGAGATGGCGATGCAGGTACAGTACAGTACAGCACAGAGCGTGGGATGCCCCCTTGCGCTGATTTCGTTCCATGGTTTCGGGTCCAATGTGGGGGGTTCTGCAACAGCTTTGTTGCATGGGAGCCTCTTTGGAGGAGCAAGAGGTCGGGTGTGTTGCTCAGAGGGTCATAGGTTTGTAGACATTATATTTAGGAATACCGTATCTACCGTATCATACTTGGGTAGGTAGAGACTTGATTATCTTCTGGGATTGTAACGTTATGCAGTGGAGGCCTTTTTTTAGAGTGCCCCGCATCGGAACGGTTCAGCAGACCTACCGGTATAGTACCTACTGCCTTGTGACTACCGGTACCGTATCATTCAGAAATTTTGTCAGAGTACCGGTATCAGCGTCACCATAGGCAATCTTGTATAAAATACACCGGCGATTCGTTTTTGCTCTGGATCAATGCGGTCGCTGGAATCCTAGTATCTAATGCTAGATTCTAAGCTCGCTATGGATGCCTGTCACTGTTATTACCATACAAGTACAGTACAATGCTGCATAAGGTAAACCATGGGGCTCTAAAGTCTGGGCAGACACGCTGGAGACGTCCCACCAAAATCGACCCGTTTGCCCTTTCCCCCCACACTTTTAGCGAGCGAGTGAGCCCCCCCCCCCAAATCACCTGAATCTCCGCCCTTCCTCCCTTCGCTGTGCCCTCTCCACCGCCGGTCCCTCCGCACACACCGCCCCCCCCACCTTTGCTTCCTTTTTCCACCTTTGCGAAGGCTATCAAGAATCTATCAATGCGATCGACTTTATTTCCGATATCTGCCAAGTATCATGTCTGAGCCTGGTTCCTCCCTTCCTCCTCGACCCCCGAGCCCTGTGCGGCCCTCGTCCTACCTCCGTCCACAGAAGCCACGACCTCCACCGGAGCCTGTGGATAGAGTTGATAGAGAGCAAGCTGAGGGACTGGTTCGTATCTCTTTTTATTTAGAGTCTGTATATCATTGGATACTGATTGAGATGAGTGCTCGCAGCGCGCTATTCGAGAGTTCTTGAAGGTTAGAACTACCTATGACGTATTACCAGTTAGTTTCCGTCTCGTGATACTAGATACAAGCCTCCTGGTACAGAAGAGTCTTAATATCCTCATCCTTAATGGTAGGGGCAATAATTTTATCGCAGTTTCTGGGAAACCTGGAGTGTCAGTATGTGGACCTGAATTAATTATTCCGTAGGAATTGTCTCCGCGCCGCTGTGGAACTCTCATACGTCAACTTTCGCCGGGTTGCTCACATCCTCTGATTATATCAATGTCATCCAGTACTACTGGCAATATCCCGAGAAGTTTGAGGAAATTGAAGGATTCCGTCTGGATAGTTTGCGAGGTTTGTCCTTATCGTGTTCCTTATCGTGTGGTCCCACAGGGGCGGCCGGTGCTAACATAAGAAACAATTTGGATAGAGGTTGAAAGGGCTATCGGCGTCACCCCTATTGAAACTGTTTCTGTACATCCTATGATACAGTTGTATGATGCCTGCCGTCAGATGCTTCGAAGTCGTGCTCGCCGCATCCCCCTCATTGATGTGGATGAGGAAACCCAACAGGAGATGGTAGTTAGTGTCTTGACCCAGTTTCGAATTCTAAAATTTGTTGCTGTCAATGTACGCGAAACGCAGATGTTGCGAAAGCCGCTCTCTGATCTGAACATGGGGACATACGAAGATATTTCTACTGCAACCATGCAAACTCCGGTTATCAACGTCATTCATCAATTAGTAGGGAGAGACATCTCGAGTGTGCCTATTGTTGACTCAAATGGTACGCTCATCTTGCATCGCTGTTCGGCCGCTAATGGTTCACTAATTTGCTTATTTTGTTCAATCTTTCCAGGGGTTCTGCTCAACATTTACGAGTCTGTCGATGTCTTAACCCTGATCAAAGGGGGGAGCTACGATGATCTTAACCTCAGTGTGGGGGAGGCTCTTCTGAAGAGACCTGACGTAAGCGGAGCCCTGCATTTTAACGTATCGACAATTGCTGATTCTTATAATTTATTTGGTCTCGTAGGATTTCTCTGGAATTCATACATGCTCCCCTCAAGATCGCTTGGACACAATATTTGATACTATCAGAAGGTCAAGGGTTCATCGGCTCATGATTGTTGATTCGAGTGGCCGTCTCAAGGGTGTGCTCACTTTAAGTGATATCTTACAGTACCTACTACTTGATGGAGAAGAGGAGTAATGGGCACCGGATATTTTCTTGGCTATGTGTCCAAATTCATAGATGTTGTCTAGACTAGGAATTGCGTTCACAATCCCCACAATCACATTCTTTTTACCAATTGCTGGAAAGCGGGCCTATTCTTTGATCCTCCATTGGCTCCCCCTGGCTCTGCATGGATTTTTTTACCTTTCTTTCCTCTCTGGGTGGAGGCGTTCAGGATATGGAGGATGCGCATGGATTTCCTTTCCCCTACTTACGTTTCCATCTACTGTATTCATCTACTGTTAAATATTACTTGATATTTTGGTTCATGATCCGTTTGTGAACCGTATTAGCCATATAATGTGGTTAAGGAGCAGTTGGTTGGTGAGAGGGAAATGGGGACGTTGAGTAGGCATTTGACGTTAAAGTATTGCTGGGAATGTCAGGTGCTGGACCGTGGATGTTTGCAGGTTTTTTATGTTGTATGATAATAGAATTGATTTGAGCCCTTGCCCTATTTGATTGAAGTTTGTATCATATTGTAAATTTCATCCATGTCTTTTCTTCTATGAAATTGATCAACATTCCCTTGCATACGATCCGGCCAAGGAATCTCTGGCCTTTGTCACTTCTTCTAAAAACCTCTTACAAAGTTGTAAGTATATCCCTTCCAATAACTCGACCCGCAGTCTCTCCCCAGTTCCCTCCCGCTGTCGGAAGATTTGTTGTCCACCCCTTCTTGGGCACCTTGGGCATTTGGACATCCTATATAACCCCCACCCCCCTATCTGGCGAATATCCTGAGTCCTGACCAGGTAAAATCTCTATCAAACACATGCTCCCTGTCAAACCCAACTTGCCTCTCGCTCAATAACAGACTTCACAAGGACTATGATAGACTACACTCCACCAAACTCCCCTTTTATCCGTCGCAGAAAGCTCTTAAAAGGGCTCCGTCTCAGATGTCCACTGCTCTCGAGGGTAGCCAGCCGTCCTAGACTTCCCGAACCTGAAATTCCGCACGATCCATTAGCGGTTCTAAGCCATAGCTTCTTCCCTCGCCCGACAAGAAGCTTCATTTCAAAGCAATTTCTCAAGGCCGTGTTTAGGCTGGAGAGACCTTTGATACACGAGCCTACTCTGGGTAGCGCTGAAAGAGCGGTGTGCCTTTCCAAGGATATTCTGGTGAAAGTTGGGGCGCAGGTGTTTCCAATGTTTGCTGGTGCAAAGTGGAGAGTCGGGGTAAGTGCTTCTTTCCTTGTCCTCCCTTATAAGTAGTCACTAGACGACAAAAGATACCAATAGTTTGGATATCCGCTTTTGAGGGACTTCGATTTCGCTGGTGAGTACTTAAGGGAGTTAGTCGCGGAGGTCGTGGATGTCTTGGAAGGAGGCTATGGGATGGACCTTGAGGGGTCTAGGATTGTTTTCAGCGGGCTTAGGAATGTGAGCTTCTAAATCCCTAGAGCGAGGGGAATGAAAGTTTGCTCATAGATGGAGCTAGGTCGATCTCGATAAGTTCAAACTTGACGATTTAGTTCTTCGGCACTTTTCTAGGACTAAGGAAGCGTTTGTTATGCGGTTTATTATGAGAAGGGAAGCAAAGGGAGCTATCAAGGGTAATCAAATGAGAGGATAGGCCGCTTGGAATAACCGGCCATTGGAAAATGGTAACCACTTGCTACTTGTTGTTTGCAACATTCGCTTGATTTTGTATTACTGGGCAAGTGGGCATTAAAGCGAGTGACACAATGTGATTCCGGGGCTTGATGATTTAGCCACAGGCTTACGTAATTTTGGGGTTACTGTTCGCTCACGAGACCCCAAACTGCAATTCTCTTACAAGGCCCTGAACCCAAGTTCCATAACTCGTTTCTCTCTTTGTCTCCGAAACTTATAGTCACTTCTTACCCTCTCTCCACTATCCTAACCATCAACATCTTACACCCACTGGTGTTTACCAGTACTCACGCCCACCCTCCTCCTCCCTGTCCCTCCATCTCGTTCAATCCTCCCACCTCTCCCGGTATTCTCTCGTTTATCTTCTCCTTCCCTATATCCGTGGTCCATCACCACCCGCAGACTCTCCTACGACACATTTCTCGCCTTCCAAAAGCTATCGCAATCATGGACGCGAAAGAGGTCAAGACACATGTCACTAACATTGAGAAAGCCGTTAAAGAGAAGCTTCCCCCAACGGTTTTAATTGACATTTTGAATTCACTGAAGACCGGTGTTACCGCTACTGAGCAGCTATTGAGAGTTCGTCATCCCTTCCGCACATCAATCTAGTACCTTCACAATTCGTCCCAACCCCCCCCCCCCCACTGCCATGCTAAAGCTCCAGCCGCGCTTCTGGATTTCCGAAACTGATATGTGCTGCTGCGATAATAGGACACGAAAGTCGGTATGGCTGTCAACAAGCTGCGTATGAATGGTGATAGGTCTGTCTCGGATCTCGCCAAAGAAATCGTTGCAAAGTGGAAGAAAGATGTTCATACCAAGACCAAGCCCTCCGGATCATCCTCTTACGACGGCAAGAAGGAGCGCATGGCCACTGTATCCCCATCTAGAACCCCCCCAAAACCTTCCGGAAAACGCCCAGCGGATCTTGCCACTAGATCTAGAAAAACCGATAATGTTAATTGGCAGTGCACTGGCGAAGCTACTCGCGACAACTGTCTTGGCATCATTTATGACGCGTTGGCACTTGGTTGTGATGTTTGTACGAAATTTGACACTTGAGTTATTCCTGAGTTTGTGCATTTTGTAGAAACTGACGACGGTGAATAGCTTCGGACGCTCTCCTATCGCTAGCTAAGTCCATCGAATCCATCACTTTCACAAACTACAAGAAGACCGACGCAGCCTACAAGCGCCGCATGCAGGTCCTCTTCCTCAACCTCAAGAGCAAGGATAATAACCTCCGCAACCGTGTCGTCTCCGGCGAGATCACTCCCGAACGCCTCTCCACCATGGAGAGCAGCGAGATGGCGTCCGCGCAGAGGAGACAGGCCGACGAGAAGCTCATGGAGGAGAACATGAGGACCGCCATGATGGCCAAATCCGAGAAATCTATCAGCGACCAACTCACCTGTGGAAAGTGCGGTCAGAAGAAGGTTTCGTATACCCAGGCGCAGACCAGATCTGCCGATGAACCTATGACTACCGTACGTTTCTTCCTCCCAACTATTTTTGTTGGATTTGCGCGGACTAATGATACGGACATAATATAGTTCTGCACCTGCGAAATTTGCTCTCACCGCTGGAAATTCTCGTAGATTTTTCTTGATCATTATTATATACATTTTCTTACTTTCTTACCTGCCCCATACATCCTTTCCTTTTATCTTCCCCCGTCCGTTCAATCAATTCAATCAATCGAACGGGGGAAATTGACAATAACGAATAGTCAGGCTGGGTATGATAATAAATAAATTATGCCAAAAAATTCCTCTTCCCTTTCCCTCCCTTCCCTTCCCTTTCCCTCTTATGATGCTAGCTTTATATTATTACGTCTCGTGTACAGTAGTTTTCACCTTCTATCGCTTTTCCCTGGCCCCTCCCCATTTTTTTCCATTTTTTTCTCGTTCGGGTTTCTCCCCACTTCTTTTGATTTTCATAGTTTTCCTTTCCCTTCTAAAGCTTTACGGTGCTGTGCTGTGTTGGTGTGGTGTGGTACTTTTCACCTAGATGGTGTGAGATCTTGTTTTACCCTGTATTAAACGGAGTTTTTTTTATTCTTTTTTTATTCTTTTTTATTTCACCTTTCTTCTTTTATCTTTTTATTGGGGCATGCGTTTTTTTTTATCTCTTAATACTTGCCTGATATGCTATCGCTTATCCGCTTTTCCGGGGGGCGTTTTGTGCTGTGCGGTTGAAAATAGCCGGCGGCGAGAATGGGGGGAGTACAGTACTAGTATACCGGTATGCTACCGGTAGTTAAATTTATATGTTTCGAAGAGAGATTGGGAGGAGGGAATGTATTAATTCTCGTGTGGAATTGTTAGTTAGGCAGTTTACTGTCAGGTTCGCTTCCATCAATCACACTGCGTACTACGTTCTAGATGACAGCCTGGCGATTGTATTGCCATGCGAAGGGAGAAGAAAGGGCTATTTAGCTATTTAGTGTTTTGCAGTATAGTACATTTTTCCCACCATCTACTCATCTAGCCAATTATCTATGTCGATCAGAATTAGCAAGAAGATAGCCAGCTAACCAGGCGATGCGGCCCCATTCTCAACGCCAAACTTCACGCTTTCGCACTCGAGTGTGTCGAGGTCTAGTAGCACCACCTCGCTCGTTTCCGAAAATTTGGGTATCAGGATCATTCTACAGAGTTGGTTTTGAGGTCCTGCTCCGAATTAGCAAACCACCACCAAAGTATCGGGGGGGGGGGGAATGTCACCTTCAACCAACCGAGTCTCGAACTTCTCTTGGTTCCCTATGAAAAATACGTGTGGACACTCTTTTATGACGTACATATCCTTGTCTACGAAGGGGAAGGACCCTACTAATCATTAGCCCCGAGAGGTAACCAAAGTGTAGAGAAGGGGAACAAACAAAGCGTGTCTGGCGCCGTCGGTGCCACGCACCTCCATTTTAGTAGACGCTCGCACATTCCCAATCGGTCCTCCCCTTCAACGTACTTGTACACATCGTCCAGATTCTGTCCTGCAGTTCCCAGGAACCTTAGTCCGTCGATGTCGACTCTGCAGGGGTTTGTAGTTGTGTGTAAGGAGGAGGTGGCATAGTGTTTTGCGTTGCGGAATATGGCGGGGTGGAGGGGTTGCTGGGGGAGGGAGACGTTTGCCGGGTCGGTGGGCCCCGGGAGGATTGTTACGGGGAGGGAGGGGAGGAGGGTTGTAAGGAGGTTGTCGAGGGCGAGGGCGGGGTTTGCATCGTAGGTTGTTGAGTCGTAGCCGTATTTTTTATGCTAATGTATGAGGATTAGCTAGGTGGAGTAGAGGGGGGGGGAGAGAGGGAGGCGGGGAGGAGGGAAACCTTTTCTTCACCTTTGATAGGTGGGAGAGCAACTGCTGGGGCCAAAGAGTTACCGGCGATAATGAGGCGGGTGATTTTCGATGCAGATTCTTGGTCCTATTGTAGCGATTAGTATTTTCTCCCCTTTTAAAGTAGATATCAAGAACTAACCTCTACTCCGCCCACTTCACCAAGTAAATACTCCGCCAACAGATCCGTCTCAAAATTCTCCATGGCATTCCCTCTGAACCCCAACCCACTGACCAATGCAACCTTCCTCTTACCACCCTTCTTTTCCTCTCCACCAATCTCCAACCTGTTCTCCTGCGGTGGCAATCCAGGCACAACCACATCCACAACATCAAAATCCCCATCCTTAGTCTCAGTCCCCATAACCCCGACCACTACCCCAGTAACCAGGCGCTCCTTCTCGAGCGCCTTCCCCACAAGCCTCAGCCGTCCAGACCCATCCTCAAGCATAGTCTGATCTGCCCCAGGCGTTACGTACTTATCCCGAGGAGGCGGCGCCGCGATCCATTGGTCCTTCGTAATGTCCTCGAGAATGTTGGGTTTCAGTGGCATTTCCATATAAATTGTGCCCACAATCCAACAGAGTTCGCCCTGACGGACTTCAAGGACGCGGTCGGCTCTTTGAATGGGCTCGCCTCCAATCTACCCATTATTAAACACAGCTTAAGAAAAGGGGTTTTGAGGGTCTCACCTCAGTACCCCCCCAGGCCTCCGAGGCGACGGCCTCCACCGATGGCTTTAAATCTGCTAGACGTAGGAAATACATTGTCGCAAATTGTCGCTGGTAACTTCGGTCTTCTATAGTAAATTCTTTGAGTTCAGTTTGTGCGGATTGGACTCGTTGGTAGATTGGGTATGTTTGTTCCTCGCTGAGAATTTAATTAAATTATTTTCTTCTTGCTTTGAAGGGGGGCTTACTCGGAGAGGTCCATTAGAGAAGGTTTCTTTGAGGGCGAACCCATCTCTTTGCACCCTTGGCTATTGATTGAATGAGGAGTGGGTTCAATGATGGTTGGTGCAGTTGTGCTGGTGATAGCGCGAATTGGTGGTGGAAGGTTTTGAAGAGGTTGAGATGGGAAGGTAAATTGGTTTCTGGTGGTTGACGCGTTGCGCGTTTAATGGCGGCTTGGCTGAAATGTGCCATGGTGAAATGACTCTGATCACAGGAAATTATTCAAGTTATCATCGAACCCTTCGGGCTCTTTGGGATGAGGGGGGGCGGCGAATGAGGGTATGTCTGGACAGCCTCTCAGAGAATCGGGGATTGGATCTAACGTTAATATTTAGTCTAGACTCTGATATCACCCGTTAAAGTACATAATTGAGGTGTGAATTAATTCATCCTTGTGCATAGTAGGTAGCCTAGTGCCTTGGTTTTACTCCCCTGGCCTCTTGGGAGATGCCATTGGAAAGTATCAAAAGCCCGATATGGACCGGATACCACGGACATTTATGGGCACACGAAGTTGTATCCTATCTTGATATAATACATTACTCTATCTCCCCTGCTCCTATTCTAAACCGAGCTCAGAATACTGGCATTCTTGTACCAGTTCAGCATTGGATTATCCCCATTAATAGTCTCCGTCTCCTCCAGGTACGCCCAACCCCTCAAAAAGTCCTCCTGCCTCATCACCCGTGTAAGCTTTCCCGTCATAGCCTTATACATGTCATCCATGACCCCAAAATCTGTGGGGAACAGTATATCAAATAATCCCTGTTGCACCTATAAGTGTTACATCCTCATTAGCCCCATCTCCACGGGTACTTGCGGGATGTATGTAAGACACGTACAAATGGGGTAGTAACAGGAATACTAGTTCGGTTGTACCTGGTTTGCACAACTGGCGCATTAATCCCCTTGACAGTATCTGGAAGCGCATGAAAGTCACTGACGACCAATCGGTGCGCAGGGAAGTGCTCTCGAAGGATATCAAAGAATCCGAGCATTTTGGTGGGGATGTACTCCGGTATTGTCAAGTTTTCTGAGAACGGTATGAGTTGGTCTTTTAGTCTTCGAATGAGTTTTGGTCCCTTTAATGGGTGGTTGTGGCCTGGCCTTGCGACCTTTTGGCGGATTCTCAGGTATCGCTCGGCGGTAGGGTCTAGTTTTGGTGTGTAAAACTCGGTGAAGTCCCCCGCAGCATCGATCAAGACAATTCCCTGCAATGGTTGCTCTGTTTGGGGGTCATAGCGAATGACGTCATGAGCAAAGTTGTCGAATACCTCTAGGGCTAGGAAGAAACATGGATCTGAGACATATGTGTTCCAGTCGAATATGCTCTTGTTAACTATCACAATCTTTTCCCGGTGACCCCCAGCAGCCGCCTTTTCCCTTTGGACCTTTGCAAGGTTCTCACTAATCTCGATAACCCTATATTTCGTCCGTTGGTAGACGTCTGGTTCTGTATCGCGTATATGGTCTAATACGTTCGACATCATGGTACCATTCCCAGCACCCATCTCATAAATTATGAGATCGCTATACGGGAATAGCGTGAGCTTGTAGTTCTCCACTAAGTACCTAGCAATTGCCTCCCCATAGTAAGGCTTAAATAGCTCCGTAGGTGTGTGCCAAAGCTGCCTAACAGGGTTCATCTCCACCTCATCCAGCTCATCCTCGAAACTAGTATACCGTTCTCCGAGGACCCTCTGAAACTCATTTTCGTCGCGAATGAGATTGAATGCGAACGGCTTCTCAGTAGAGAAGATGACAGCAAACTTCGAGAAGAAGCCGTAATTGGGATTATAAAGACTATCTGCAGATCCGCTCTAACCCTTCGGTTAGAATCCTAATCCGGAACAAGAACTGATGGTGAAATGAGGAAATCCCCCAATTTCGGGTTCTCAATTCCTGTGCTTTAAGAGAGAAAGAACCCGACCATCGATAAAATCCCGAACCAGCATCTTCACTCTCTTCGGCCTCTCCTTCCTCCTCGCCAATGCTCGTGCATCCACCATAGGGTACTTTTCAAACTCGCCCGTCCGGTCCTTCTGGAGGAATGCCGTTCGCGGTTGCCATGTCTCGCCGGAGGTATCGGCTGTGATACTCGGTAAGGGGAATTTCGGCAAGAGAGAGTAATTCCGGCGGGTCGAGCCATTGATGGGGCGAGCGCAGGCACGGCGACGAAAGAAGGATCGGAGAAGTGATGATAACAATGGGGAGTCCATTTGATGCAGTAATGATTGAAATGGGGAGGGGGAATGAGGGAGGGGAACAAGGAACGGGACAGGAGGGAATGTTTGTGTCACATGTGGAGAAACGATTGTTGTGCGTTGCGGCTCAATCTGAGCGATAAAATTTAAACTAGTCTATTACCCCTCCAACGTCACTCCGGCTTACCGTGGTGAAGTAATTGGGGAACGGGGAGCTGCACCCCCGCCCAGCAGCTAAAAGTCTCGCTGCTCTGTCTTTACCTGTTAACCTATGGAAAAATACTCGCAAACAACAATTCTTCTTGGTGGGATAGTTATTGGCGCTGGCGCTGTTCTGGCTGTGGGTTGGCTCTCCTCCGATCGACCTTCAGAGGTTTCCTCGGAGCGAAAGTCGCCATCTGCTGGAGCTACAGAGGACATACGAAACGGGTTGGAAGAGTGTATTGGGAATACCCCTCTGATTAGGATAAAATGTCTTTCAGAGGCTACCGGATGCGAAATATTAGGGAAGGCAGAGGTATATCCAAGAGTGAACTTTCTGGTCCTAGAGCTCACACATAATAGTTCCTAGAACCGGGGGGCTCAGTCAAGGATAGAGTGGCAATAAAGCTCATAGAAACGGTACTCGTCCCAATTCTGAGAATTAGAAGAACTCACTGATGCACATAAAAAGGCTGAGTCGGGGGGCCTCCTGACGCCTCATTCCGGCGATAAAGTCTACGAAGGCACCGTCGGCTCGACTGGGGTCTCTTTGGCAATACTCTGCCGAGCCCGTGGATATCTAGCACACATGTGCTCTCCCTTCTTTTCTTCGTGCCGCCCTTGCTAATTAGGAGAAGATGCATGCCAAACGACCAATCCACCGAAAAATCTGACCTTCTGACAAAACTCGGCGCAGAAGTCGAGCTCGTGCCCCCCGCCCCAATCGTAGACCGTGCACAATTCGTAAACAAAGCCCGTGCGCGATCCGAAGAGCATACAGATTCACCTTCAATCCCAGGCCGCGGCTTCTTCGCGGACCAGTTCGAGAACGAGGCGAATTGGAAAGCGCATTATGAAGGGACTGGACCGGAGATATTCGATCAGTGTGGAGGGGAGTTGGATTGCTTTGTTGCAGGTGCAGGTTTGTTTGCATGGTGATGTACGGTACTTGGTCTACTGGGCGTTTTGCTCACGGGAGGATAGGCACTGGCGGGACGATATCGGGGGTGGCGAGGTACCTTAAACCCCGCCTTCCGAAGATCAAGATCGTCCTGGCGGACCCGCAGGGCAGTGGGTTGTATAATCGGGTTCGCTACGGGGTTATGTTCGACGTCAGAGAGCGAGAGGGTACCCGAAGGAGACAGCAGGTGGACACAATTGTGGAAGGCATCGGGATCAACCGTGTCACAGCGAACTTTGAGGTTGGGAGGCCACTAATTGACGATGCGTTTCGGATAGGTGACGAGGAGGCAATGGCCATGGCTAGATTTTTGGTTGAGCGGGAGGGACTATTCGTTGGAAGTAGTAGTGCGGTCAATTGTCTGTTTCTCCTGGTAGGTGGAAAATAAGGAAGGGGGGGAGGGCTAACTGGAGTGATAGGCGTCGCAGCGGTGCGCACAGCGCTACAAATGGGGCCCGGACATAGAATTGTTACGATACTGTGTGATTCAGGGACCAGGCATTTATCAAAATTCTGGGCAAAGGCTGGGAACGTCGGCGGAGGGTGGAAGATGACATTGGAGGACGTGCTCGCTGCGGAGGAGACGCGGCCGTCCTTGCCTGCCTCCCTATCCGGAGCTTCATCTGGCTGGGGTTCGTGAATGGAATTATGTTAGATGAGGGTGCGGTATCTTAGAAGGTACAATAATGAAATCCGGGAATACTCTCCATCTCTTCCCTCCTCTCGTGCGATGGAAGCTTCCAAACGACCGAGTGACACACCATGACCATTAACCAATCCCTCCAAAGCAATTATGATATATCTACAGGCCTGTTAGACCCAGGACGGAGCAATTAGCCCCACAAAGCTCTACTATGGCCAAGGGTGTCTTATCCCCCCTTCCAGGCACCACCCGCGGCCTCCAACCTACACACAGCCCTAGCGGTTGGAGGAAAAAAGAAAAAAGAGCTCTTCCGAAACCAAAAAGCCAGAAATTTGAAAGAAGGAAAAAAAAAAGTGCACCGATCGATCTTGACCACGTACGTACAGTAATGCATAATATATAATATTATTATCATGCAAATTCTAGAATGGTCCGGCGGAGTACAGCACAGCACAGCACATGCGAATTTGAACCCACCATACTGGTACTCTTGCACAGCAACATCTCGTGAAGGAAGAGACACTTTACGCTACTAAACCACCCGAGCTACCATGCAGTGTCCCCGCGCTCCCATTCTTCTTTCAGTGCTTTTTTAAGGGCTTGGTTTTCCTTAATGGTAGGCTGGGGTGAGTTTATGGGGGTGAGTGTTTTTAGGTTTTTATTTTTTGTGGTTGCGGTTGGATGTTGTGGAGGAAAGGGGAGCTATTAATAGCATGTTACACATTACTTTGTGGTTGGCAGCCAAGACTTTTTCTTCGCCATCATATCGCTGCTGTCTGGTACGACAGCCTACGAGTACGGTACTCGAGTACGGTACAGTACCGTACTTATCTGATGCCGGTAATAACCGGTAGTATGATACCACTCCGTACCATAAAACTCTTTGCAGTTTGCTACATCCTCTTCTGCATGTCTCTATCGTAGATAGTCTATAATACCTGGTAGTCCATAAGGTGTTCCGGCTGCCATGGCGCCAGATTCACGAATTTAATTTAAATGCAGATCGTGACATCTTGGCACCAAGTCATGCGGATAACTTACTTTGTGTGAATTGTCAAGTTGGAGATTGGAAAGTCTTGGAACTGGGAGATCCTCACCACCACCACCCCCGGCCTGGCCTGGCCTGTCGCGAACTTCCTAGGCACAAGACAGCGGAATAACTAATTAGCGGGGAGCCAATGATGGGTAAAAAAGTAAAACACTCGTGTCATGTCATAAATTCACCTATTCAAGAACCCCACCCAGGAAGCTCACTACGGTCACCGGAGGTGAAAGAAGAAAAGTGTCAATCGCCCTATTATCTACTATTTGAGACTGGTAACTTGTATTACTCCTTATTTCCGCTAATCATAATAATAATAATAATAATATGCTAACTTTAGGATTTCTTATGGTATATATCGATGCTCTCTCTCTACTGAATTATATCCTCCCTCTCTCCCATTGAACAAGGACCAGCATAAGGGTAGGATACTGCGGACCCACTCCCGCCCCTTCTTATAAGTACCGTCACCTGCGCTTTCATTGTTGCAGATCGTTGCATGAATGGTGGTTTTGAAGGCATGGTAACTCAGATGAGGGGTAAGTGATCTTGGCACGGAGTGGCATTATCCTGTGTGAATGGATCGGTGGGCAAGGAAGGAAGGGAGGGAGGGAGGGAGGGAGGGCGCGTTTGGGCAGATCATTTGCCTTAAGTTTAGGCACCTACTTGTAAAGTCAGGAGGCATCTTGCTAAGTGGAGATTTCTTTCCTTCTCTTTATACTGTACTCGTACGTGTGCTGTATGGTGGGAGGGAAGGAAAAGCTAAAGGGTTGAGCATAGAAAGAAGGTGGTATAATACTCAAGCACTCAAGTATAGTACAGTACCGGCACTCATACCGTACCGTGCGGAGTGGTACTAGTATTCAAGATGATTTACATTTTATCGATAACCAGCGAACCCGCGAAGCTACAGTATGTTCGGTCGCTTCATAGCGTGAGCCAATAGCATCCTCACGTTCTGAGTTAGCATATATTACCGGCATTTATTTGCAATACTAGGGATAAAGTGCAGAGGTCAAAGGAATGAATCTTAAAGGATGTCCCGAAAAGCAACTCTATTTGTTTTTACAAAATGCTAGAGTAAGTTAGCGCGTCTTTTTTGGTCAGGGTTTGTGTGAATAGTTATTATCTTTTTTTAAAAAAGTGCTCTTTTAATATTTTTGGTCTTTTGTTTCGTTTCGTGTATTGTGATGGGTTTGGTTGGAGGAGATTTGGATTATTTTCCCCCCCCGATAGGAATATTGGATCGGACGGAGGCTAGGGACTTTATATCTACCGGTTGTGCTTCTTCGAAGATAACTGAGGGGAAATGGGGTGGTGTTATTTGGTCCTTGCCCCTCCCCCGTATTTTGTTAGTTCTAGTGTGGTTGATTAAGTTTTGCTGGCATAGGTAGCTATCATGGTAGGAATGAAGCGCCCGAGCATAGGATAGGGATTAGGAGTTTGTCGTTACGACCCCCGGCTGGGGGAGCTATCTTACTGGTAGTGAGAAGATGCGGATGGAGGGTGGCGATAAGGGTTGATTTAAGGTTAGCTTTATGGAGGAATGGATTGATGGATAGATACCGTAGATAGATGGTGGGGTGTTGAGTAATCATAATAGAGGAGTATTCCCGTTCGGTACTCGAGTATGTTAACATATCTTGTGATGACACTGACGATACGGTAGTTTGTTTAACGACAGTAATATATGATAGAATAATATGATAATTGTGACTACCGAAATGAGCTTTACTCCTCCAATTCCTCTCTTCTGCCTTCATCCCGCGCAAGTCGTGACTTCGTTAATCCATCTCTTGAATAACCCCACATAGTGCTTATGGACCATCCATACGTTAAGTATGTGTATGAAAACCTACACTTCGCCATGAGCAGGGGAGTCCACAACCTTCTGATCTATGATCACCTGCTCCTTGGCACACTCTTCATACACACTCTCGCTCACACTGTCCCGTGCGACACTGCTCTTCCCCAGGGCCAAGATCCTCTCGTCAATCAACTTGACCAACTTCCTCTTCTGGTCCTTCTTGAGTACCTGAGCGGCGAACACTATCTCCGTGGCATACAAAATCCTACAATATCCCCCACCTCTATATTTAGCCCTCGCACATTTAGGGGTGGAAGGAAGAAGGAAGAAGGACTTACACAATCAGCCAACTAACGCCAAATCTCCCCTTCGGCAACGGGCAGTTAACGTCGAACCCTTCGGAGAACGGATAGAACTGCGTGTCCCCAATGCTGCACCCGAACCTGCCCGCGTAGAGGTCGTAGTAGGACCCATTATTCACGTATACCACTTCCACAAGCTCCCATGACGTCTGAATCAGCCAGAAGGTGAAGATGATACTGTACAAGCTGACGGCGTAGACAGGGTTTAGGTGGGACTTTTTGAAGAGGAAGATGTCGGTTAGCGAGTGGATGAGGGTGATGAGGGAGAGGGTGAGAGTTGTTGCGCTGTTGGGGATTCGTATTTTGTTAGTGAGGAGTGGGAAGAAGGAAGGAAGGAAGGAAGGGAAGAAGGGAGGGAGGGTATCATACGCAAGAATGTTTACAGTAAGCGTTGTTTCTGCTATGGCTATTCCTGCGGTCACGATCGAGAAGATGGCTAGGCAGATGGAGGTTGGGACGATGTAGAAGCCGGCCCAGCGAGTGTCTTCTTTTGCTGTCATTTTGGTCAGGTTTTTATTCGTGGACTCGTATCGTATCGTATCGTACCGTAATGTTATAGTTGGGCGTAGCTAAAATCGTTTCAGGAGAGTTTGTAACCCTTTTTCACCTTTGTAGTGCGAACCGGACGAGAGTGCGTGGTGGGCGAGAGTGCGGGGAGAAGTAAGGGAAGAGGAGAGGGTACAAGTACTTATGAGTTGGAAGGATGGGTGGACCCACAAACCCGATTGGATGGTGGCCCCAGAGCTTTTGCTATCGGAAAAATGGGACTACCGTATGAGCATGTTCCAGGTGTGTGGTTGAGGCATATTGCCGTCTTGGTGATGCTGCTTTTAGTACTCGAGTATTGTATGGCGCTTGGCTGTGCAGGTTGGTTGGTTGGTTGGGAGGTGGGGGCTGCGGCTGATGTCTTACCTCTGGGATGGATACTGCGGGCTGTGAATACTTGGGGAAGATTGTGGCTTAAGAGTGCTAGGTATTGATAAGGCATTTGGCTTTAGGATATTTGCTCTAGATTCTACTTATACTGTACTGTTAACCGCAATAAGGACCGGAATGGTACTATTGATTAAAACTACTGTTGGCCTGCGAAGACGGGGCAACCTTCCTTGGAGCATTCCAAAATTTTCGCGGGAAGCGCTTAAGTATCACTGCGGTTGTTAGCAGCGCGGGGGAGGGGGTTTCACATCGGGAACTGCCGTTGATGCGCCGGGTTGGCGCATGAAACCAGCAAGGCTAAGTAAAAGAAAAAACCCAAATAAATATGCCGTATTCTGGGTTACAAACAACCGGAAGAAAGCAAGAAATTGAAAAGCCTCCGCGTTATCATCCGCCATGGCTAGCAGTAAGAGGTCAAAGATCCTCTCGCTAACGAGTGATCGCCTGTGGATGGCGATATCCAACCATAGCCCTTTTCTCCATCCCAAGAATCCATCCGTCACAGAGGGGAAAAGAAAAAAAGGAAAAAAAAAAAGATAAAAGTAAGCCAAAAGAAGGAAACTAAAGTCATAAGTCATCAAGAGAGTGCTCGGGATAGGAGAAGTACTTTGAATAAGTTATTTAGGGGAAAATGTAGCTACCCCTAGAAGGCACGTTGTTCACCTTCTCGTTATCCGCCGCTGGGTTACCTTGAACGTACTGGGGGCTGGGCACCTCTGTGTACAATTGGTGCACAAGCATTTGCGCTCCACACTGAGGGCAACCCATTACGGGTGGGGCAATCGCCTGTATTGCCGCAACTGCTTGGTCCACTTGTCGTTGGAAGGTATCCCTCTTCTCCTTCTTTAATGCCTGTGCCGAATAAACGATTGAAGCGACGTACAAGAGCCTAATTTATCGGTAATCAGTGGTCCGCTAGCCTTGAGAAGCTCGGGGCGCTACATACACCAAGATCCAAGAAAATGAAAACCTAGCCTTAGGCAAAGGGCAGGACCAGTCATCAGGGGACCTGATCTGGTAGTCTTGAAGATCCACAATGCTACATCGGTGGGAGTTATAGTAGGATCCGCTCTCGCTATCGTATCCCAGGTACGCCATCTCGACGACTTCCCAGACGGAGAAGATTAGCCAAAAAGAGAACATGATGCTTGACATGGCGACTACGTAAACAGGTTTGAGCTTCGAGTTGAAGAAGAGGACGATATCGACTACTGTGTGCACGAGCGTTATAAACCCGAGAGCTATGGCCGTAATACTAAGAGTAGATGTTAGTCTTTACTGCCAGGAGGAAGGAGGGGGAGAGAGGTACGCATTAATGTTTGCGCTCGCGACGGCTTCAACAGCGCATACCGAGATGGCTGATATTATGAATACGAGTAGCAATAATCTAACTGAAAGGATGCCTCGTCCTGCCCAGCGAATATCGCCGTGGGGGCAGAGGGAAGCGGTCATTCTGAGCTACTTTGAGTGACTTCGGAGTAAGATTGAAAAAATCGGGGTGGATTGCTATCGTGGACGCAAGAGTGGGGGGTGGATGGAAGCTTCTTATACAGCTATCATCCAAATTGAGTTGCAGCATATCTCTTGAACATGATTTGAGTGTATTAATATTTTTCACTTGATATGTAGGACTCGAAGCACAGCCTTCCCATAGTCCCAGGGTCACCTTACTGCTCTCTCCTAATTGGCTGGCCGTTCTGACCTATACCGCAGACGGGTGGTTGTCTCACGCACCCACCTCAAATCCAGGGTTCTGGTAAACCCTAATTCAAGTACAAGTATAATAAGTTAGAGTTTCTCTCGAACCGAGAGAAGGACTACCGGTAGTCCTTGAGGTTCTGCTGCTAAAGGTTTCTTTCTGAATTTCCCCGGAATGCGATGATGCTAAGACCTTCCGCGGTGCTAGAAGTCTACCAGCATCATAATCAGTATCACTAACTATTGGGGGTGGTCTAAATTTAGCTTGGCTCTATTGTGGAGGGCTTTAGAAGTAAACACTTACCTTATCCCCCTTAGGAGATTTCTAGCACATTCAAATAAAATACCCCATCAGTAGGCAGACAGAAATCTCTACCCCACGTAGCCACCCCGACATGGAAGATTCTATTATTAGGTTGGTGGATGGTGCAAAAATCTTTCAGCCAACCAAGTCAAATCGAGATCGGAATAGATTCTCCCCTCGGGTTCCTCAAACCCTTCTATGGATTGCCCTCTCTGAGCCACAGGGCAACGTGATTGTTTTATGAGCGGTTGAATTGTGGATTTTTAGTGTCGTGATAAAGAAATTCAATTTTGATGTATGTCTTGGCAGTCTCGGGGCTAGCAAATACCAAACGGTTGGTTGGTCCCTCTGCTGCTCGCCGTATGGGGGTTGGATTTATAGGCCTCCTAAGCCCCGTAAGATGGCTATACGAGCATCGACACCCTCCGTGGGATGAAGCCCGCCTTGAAACCTGCGCTCTTCAAGCTTGATCCATGAGAAGTTTGCGAGAAGGTGGGTGTTTCTGGATTCCGATAGGTATCTAGAGGCGCTTCTTGTCAAATTATAACATCCCAAGCTATGTTCAGTAAAACTTCCTGGAAGGAAAGCGGGGGAGTGTGGAATGCTGGTCTGGCAATGGGGGTCGGGGCGAGAGGTAGTATGGACAAGCGAACAGGGCCACGTAAGCGATCACAGAGAGGACCGTGGGAGAGTAGTGCAAGCTGAAGGCTAAGGATCCTGGTCCATGGTTATCTCATGATGTATGGGGAGCACTCCCCTAGTTTTGGTGCTCTCTCACACTGGTAAAAGCCATCTCACTCTTGTTATCTTCGGTTTTAGACCTAGATTCTCCCAAATTCTCGTCTATAGGTCTGTGAGCTAAAGAGGTTATGGTAGTGGTGCGTATGAAGAATGGGAGTTGAAGAGTGGTGATGCTTCTGCGACTAGTTGGGATCAGTCGGGGGCCTACTGGAGTCTTGAAACTATCACCAAGCATACCTGTAGGAAAAGCTATGGGAACCTTTGGTGATACTTCTACTAGGCTTCGTCCTATAAAGTCCCCGCGGAGGCGGAGTGAGGCTGGGATGAAGCCCATGTGGGCTGAATTGATTCTTGCCTTATCAGGCCTTTTTAATAAGGGTTTGAGGGGGAAAGTGTAGGAGAAGGTAGGAAAACCCGCTCTGGTCTCGACTTTCACCGGGAATCTTGGGCAGTGCAAATAAGACCCCTCTGGCGTCCCCCGTTGACCTTCGAACCCCTCCCATCTCTGTCTATTTCTTCCTTAGTTTTTCTTAATCACACTTTTACTAGTTTTTTATGGTGGACGTAATTAAGGCCCTCGAGAACTCTCGTCCCATGAGGTTTTAGAGTAGAATCTGCGGGCAAACACTGCGTGGTAGCCTGTTTGTTCAAAAATAGCTTTATATATGATGTCTAAAGCGTTCTTCTCTGAAGATCCTTATATTATAATCACTAGCCGATCAATACCCCGATACTTGTAGGGGAAATGTGAGTCAATCCATCCAATAGAAATAATCATAACATCATAAAGAAACTAATACATTGGTGCATCGAAATCATCAACTCTTCACTTAATGAACAAACGCTTTTTCCAGATCCCCCCAGGATAGTCCTGATCCAAGCTGGTCTTTGGCATCTCTCCATCTTGCTCTCTTATGACGGCCCTCACCACCGTGCCGGGGTGCCCGGTTGGCGGCGGATCAGCAGCAGGCTCCTCTACCTTATTGCTCCCTTGCACCTCTGAGTCGCTGAGTATTTTTACAGGCCGCTTATCTTCCTTCAAGAGGTAGACTCTAGCAACAAGATACAAAACCCTGATACGCGATTCCAACCCCTCCAAGTCAATCATTTCCTCATAGAATATTCACTTTAATTCATGTTTTTTGGGGAGAAGTAGGAGAGGGGACGACTTACACCATGGCCCATGAAACCGAGCACCTGATAATGGGCAACATGCAATGGGTGACATATGGTTCTCCCGGAGACCAGCCCAAGGTCATATTCCTCGAATTGCATCCAGCCCAATTGTTGTCGCTAATTTTCAGGTTAAAGGCCCCCAGTGGGTCACTCAGGTATGCGACCTCGGCGAGTTCAAGGCTGGAGATGGTTATCCAACACCAAAAAAGCAAGACGCACATGATGAATATATATACCCTGTTTGCCGTTGAGTGGATAAAGATGAGGAGGTCGAGTGTTAGGTGGAGGACTCCGATAAGTGACAGACAGAGGGCTATTATGCTGATTTCGGGGCAATAGTTAACTTAGTGGGGAGACAGTAGGAGGGGCGGGATGGATATTGAAAGAAAAAAAGTACGCTAGAATATTCATTGTCCTAGGAATCTCCACAATTGCAACCCCAATCATCGCCAACGCGCATAGGAGGAGCAAACTCAGCACACGCATCGTGTTATGCATGGTCCAGTGGCTGTCGCTGTGCGAGAAACACCCCATTCTGCTCACCTCGTCCGGAAATTTTATCGGTAAAGTGAGTGATTTTTGATGATGGAAGTTGACTGCGAAAGCCAACCAAAATTTTTTTTTTGATAAAGGTAGATAATGGATAGATAAAAGGGGAAAGGAGGGGGGGGAGGTTTCCAGGGGGCAGACGTTAGGAGGGGCAGGGGGGTTTATATGAGTTTATTCTTTAGGCAACACGGTAACTGCCGTCGTGGGTGAGAACCTTGGTTCGATCTTTTTTTTGCACTTGGCGGTGGGGGGGTATCGGGCTGCAGAATTGGTGAAATGGAAGCACTGCCCGCTCGCTTCTTATACCGGTATTGTTCTGTTGTTCTTTTCCCCCAGTCGGGCATGAAATGTGAGTGGTTGTGTTTCAGGTTACTCGGTAGAGTGTGGTATGCCCGCTAGATATACTACGATCCGATAGTCATACTGAGACTCAGTTGGCATGTGAGAAGGGTCATCTTGGGTTGTGTTTGGCTTGAAGGGGTACCGTGGGTGGTCCCTCGATGCGCTTTTGAGAATAGGCGATGGCGTTGCTCCTTGGTGTTTGCTGGTGTACTGATTGTTGTATGGTAGTTGGGGGAAGGTTCGGTTCGTTTTTTCCTAGTGACTAGGGGTAAACATTTCAGCGGGTTTCAATTTTGGGTACAGTATGTTGATGTCCTAGTGTGATGGTTGGTGCCGTGGCTGTGGCTGAGAGGGAACGCATAGGACTTTTGGATGATTGGAGTCGAAGGAGTGTAGCTTCTGAGATCATCCTTAGTTTTGTGAGGGGGTTTGAAGATAGGGCAGATATGCTTTGTGCAAGTTCCTGTGCAATGGAGGCGAGAAAGTCTCTTGGAGTTCACTTCATTGTAGAACATCTGTCCTATCAGGTTAAACTCATACCATACTCTGTTATCAAGGCTAGGGAATGGGAAGGATACTGAGTGAAAACCTGATTTTGATCTCGGCCACCGGACACATCTATCCCTCCTTATAGCTTTCCCGTCGGCAACGGCCGCAGACAAGTTCCAATTAAGACAGAAGAATTATGGCACCAGAAACAGCCCTTTACTTCCACTGAAAGGCCAAAGGTTGGCATCTCATTAATGTATATAGCTTCCTTAGTAGGGCTTTCTTATGCGAAGCAGTAAGTCTTCCTGAGACCTATGGGTGAACGAATAAGAAAATAAAAATAAGCTTGGCGATGCCGAATGCGTTCTAGAGGTGTGCTCGTGTGTGGGGTGCGCTGTGGATGGATAAACTACTTGAGCCATATGTATTCTGAAAGGGGAATCTATTTCAGACGGAGGCGTCTGGACTATGCTGTGTTAGTGCTTGCCTGCTGATGTATTGTACGTGGGGAAAAAAGTAGAGATTATGCAGGCTGAGTCTGGCTGTGGAGCCATTTCTGCGTTTGGGTGGGGGAGGGAGGGAGGGAGGGAGATGACGTGGGCTAGAGAGTGATACCGTGAGCTACTGGGAAGAGGTCTTTGAATAACCCGCTCAGGAAACCATTTCAACGCTGTTGAAATAGTACTTTCAGACGTACTTTCTATGCCTTTAGAACGATATAGCCAGTCAGCATTCTTCAGTCTCGGCCTAGAACCTTCCGTTTTCAACTCACCCGATTTACTTCTTCTCCTACGCCATCACTTGATCAATTGATTAGACATGCAAGCCTGTTTTCATTCGCTTTCTGTCTTCCATATTGTTCCCTTTGATATTTCTTCCGCTGCCATTATATATATGTTGCTGTTTCACTATACAAATAGTGGGCCTCTCCGGCCCTCTCAGATAGAATGTAGCTCTTGGGTATGCTCTCCCAAGTCTCTTGTGTAAGGCTTGGCTTTTTTATCTTTTTCAACAAGGAAGAAAAGGGGAGGCGAGTGATTGATTATGACTCTAAGTAATAAGTAGTATATCAAAAGGTCGGTGTTCTCCTGGGGTTGTGAATAGAAATGTGTGTGCGGGTTGGGGGCTAGGCGGTCTTTGCAAGTGAGCATTTTGTAAATATAACCAAGTGAATACATGTCTTGGTCATTGCTCTCTTCTCATGCACTTCTCCCCGGTATGCTAGCTCAACCTTCCGCTTTTCTGTTCGTTTCCTGTTTATTTCTTGGGTGCAGTAGCCAGGTAAAAACAATGGCCAACATCGTTGACTCGAACTGCCTCGCGTAAACTGTATTTCCTTCCTAGCTCTTAAGGAAGAAAATTCTAGGTTCCCCGTGTCATCCGCCGGCCTCCCTGGATAAGATGGTCCCTGGAATCCACCATACTCGCCGCGGGCAGGGGGGGGGAGCTGGCTGGGTTCAATCATTCCTAGTTATGTGCCCCACGACCCTGACGTACCGTCCTTGATGGACCAATGACCTGCCCTCTCCAGAATTGTCTACTCCTTTGGAGATTTCCAGGAGCAATGGCAAAAGGGGGCTACTGAAAAGATATGTAAAACCTTGGGGGAGAGGTGCCAAATTAAAATCAACCCCTAGCGAACAGTAGCAAGCTTTCTGCTCTAGAGGGAGCAGTATAAAAACCTGAACCACAGGTATTCCATTTAATATTGTGCGAGCCACTTCATATTGCCTAACAGTGTCGGACTCAGAAAGTTCGGAGAGCAGGGACTACTCTCCAGTGCCAATCGCGTATATACAGAGAGCTCCCGAAGTCTTAATGCTAACCCAGTTGATGAGCACGAGGGATCGCACGACAGGACAAAAAGGGTTTGGGAGAGAGAAGTGACGAAGAGCATAATATCAATTGGTGCGCAGATAGCAGTTACTCCAATACCAACCTAAGCAATGAGCGGTGTGCGAATAAGAAAGAAGGTTGAGTTAGTTTTTTATATTATCGGGGGTGAGTAGGAAGAGGGAAAAGCAATGGTGTGCTATATGGAGGATCGGTGATGGCTGGGAGAATTAACTAAGTGGGTATGGCTAATCAGAGGCGGAGTAGAATCAACACTCCTGACCAGAAGCCTCATCCCAATTTCCATCACCGCAGATGGTCATTCCGAATTTTCGGATGGCGCCCGGGGATGTTTTGAGGGACTTTTCTCTGCATTTCTTTTAGTTTTGGAGCACAATGACAAGTGTTCTAGTGGGTGGGAGGGGGAAGAGAGGACGACTCTTATCTTATTCTTATAATATGCTATTGCTTTGCCAGCTTGAGAATTAACTTTATAATATTACTATACACTATCGTGAGGGCTCGCTGCGAGAAGTGCGGGTGCAGCGGCTGAAGCAACAATATGATAGGGTACGTGAGTGGAGGTTGCTTTGTGGCACGGCCCTATCATAGTTACTCGAGTAGAGCACCGGTAGCAGTATTATACTGAGCGAGTGTGTTCAATTAATCGATCATGGTAAAATTTGACTGGAGCTGGGTCATATGCATGGCCACTCAGGGTTGGTGATTGAGGCTAAGGTAGGGTCAACATAGATCAGCAATGCGGGCATGGGCAAATACTACAAGCTTCTTAAAAGATCAAAGCAGCGGGTACATACTCCTGGCTTAATCCCCTATGAAAGGAAGGATGGACGAAAGAATGAAGGGATGTAACATGATACCCGGAAAGGTTAGGGGATTTATGGCTCACGGTATTTCGGCATGATGAAATGACTTTTGTTCCTAATGCATGTTGGGGGTCAATGAGCAATAGTACAGCTTTCATATCTGCCTGCGAGGTATTAGTAATAGGAAAGTTACTGCCTATACTAATGAGCTCCGCTGCGTTCAGCCTGGTCCTGAAGTGGAAGAGCCCGGATGAGTCCAATATTACCCAGCATTGGTCCACTGCTGCGCGCAATAAAGTCTTGAAGAACCAAGTCCAGGCTATCGCCGGGATGCTACTCACGCTCACAGCTAGGCCCTCAGGCAATTAGGCACAAATGAAGTTTCTTTCGCAATGCATAGACAAAACATTTAATAAGGCTAAAGAGGACTCTTCCCAAGACTTAGACTTATGATATAACCCTCAGTAAGGGAGAAAGCCTTCTAAATAGATACAATTTCTTTGATAGCGCACCTCTGAAATTAGAGCCTGTAAAAGGGCGATTGAGCGGAGGAAAAAGATGCCCGTACCCATTGACTTACAAGTACTGGTAGCTCGCTGCCCATACACTTTGGCTGAAGGCCAAAAACTCTTCAACAAAAGCCCCACGTTCCCTCCTTGCATAATTAAGCTATTTGACTAACCCTAAAGCAGACCTCAGGGCATAGGGCTTAACCTAGCTTTTCGGGACATAGCACCACGCGTTACTTTCCCAAGGCGAACAACCTCTTGAGAAAGTAACAAAGGGGATAATAATGTGAAGAGAAAAGAGTGGGCAGAATCAATAAAGATAATCCTATAGCAGATAAACAAGGATCACGTAGTGCAATCCCAGGTCTTCTCCGTGAATCTATAGGACTATTGTTGGTTGAGCAGGTTGAACGATGGGTGATGGTGACAGTGCAACCAAGCAGGTTCGGTCAGACCTGACACAACAGAGCCTCTACTCCGTCCTCCTGCTTAGGTAAACAAGCCCGTCGAACGGACCCTTCACTTCGGGCATGGCAATCAAGGTCGAGACTGGCAGTTTACGATGAGAAAGGCGGAAGGAAGCTCTAGTACTTTTGCATCAATTGGCTTACTCTCTGCCGTAGCGAGGAGGTCTGCCGCACAAGTGTCAACTGAGGTCAAAAACTAAATTGCTCCATTATCCATTCTGAGGATACGGTATTTCATATTGCCCCAGTATTTTGAGTACTATTCAGATGTTGAGGGATGCGATGGACATGGTTGATTTATGCATTCGTGCGCAATGCCGTGGATTGTTGCGATGCTAGAAGGTGTAGCACCTTTCTAGCATTCGGGGGCTGTAGGGGAATCCAGTTTCCCCTTTGGATTAAGGAAGTAACCAACCAAGACATTGTTAGCTTTTATTAGCTGCATTAGAATTGACCATATTCTGCAAGACTTCCTCTATTCTGTGTCTCCTTGGGCGAGCTCTGATCCAAAGTGCTGAGCCTGAAGCGAATCGTAGCGGGTCGCTAAAGACGCACAGATCACATTTGCCCCACTAGAGAACGTAAACACTCTAGACTGAGTGGGCGCACAATGTTTTGGTGGTTGTGAGGGACGGAGTGTGCTACATCTACGAGTAGGTGGTGGTAGGACTGTCGCTCAATCAATTAAGCCATAAGGTGTCGACAGTTCGACTAGAGAGGGGAATGGAAGATTCATTGAAATATCGTTGTATCTAGATTGTATCTAGATGTTTCATGACCGCCAGCTCTTGCGGGATTTCGTCTGCCCAGCACATTGGCCTACCGAGAGTTTGCCGTACCTGGGCGCCTTGGAAGAGTTTGTGCCTCTTGTACAGTATCTGATTGTGGTGCACTACTTGATTGATGTTTGTCATAGTGGGGAACAATTTACAGAAGAGCCTACGCGTATGCACCCAATCCCCGCTCAACGCTCACTTCTTCAACCTCTCGACCACCAAGACCCCTTCTCCTTCTCCTTTTTATCCCCCTGAGTAGGCACGACTACACCCTCCACAGATTCTCTAGCAGTCATAACCCTAGCTGCGGCCGCAGCAGCAACAGCCTTCTCCACCTCTTCCTCCGCTCTCCGGATCTCTTCCTCCACCCAGCCCCCCTTCCCACCAGTAGGACTCTCCTCTACTCCCGCAGCTGTATCCAACCCCTTAAGAGCCCTGCTCATTTCTTCCTGCTCTGCTCCAAGCTTAACCCCCCACCTGCCGCGCCCTCCATCCTCTCTCGCCTTCTCCAACCCATGCGCCCGCCTATACACCCCCCTCTTATCCACATCCTCAACCTTTCTCCTCCTCACCTCCGCAACCAACAAACTCCGTTCATGAGCATGCAACCTATACGCCTCCCAAAACCGCTTCACGGAATCCAGCGGCTGACTCCATGATAATTCACCCTCGACCTCCCTGCCCCTCTCTGTCGTGCGGAGGAAGTTCATCACGGAAGCCCAGGTCCCCAGAACCAACAGGACGGAGATAGAAACGTAGAAGTGCAGGACTCGCGAGGTGAGGAAGTAGTGCGACCAGGTGTTTGGGGGCGGCATGGTGTTTGGGTAACATTTGGTTGGGTCTTGGTGAGTCGGTGGACCAGGGTAGTTTATAGGGTCCCGGCCGCGGGGCAGGGATGGGGAGTGGGAAGGTGGTGTGAATTTTGTAGGCTTGGCAAGGGCCGGGGTTGTGTAGGTTCGCAGTGAGGATTGGCTGAGGAGGTGGGTTTTCGGTAGTGATGGTGGGCGGCGGCGGAGGAGTAGCGGTAACAGCGAGAGACGCGGGAGTGTTCTCGATAGTGGGATTTGCATTTTTGGTTTTGGTTGGCAATGGCGGCAGGGTGGGTGAACGGGGTGCGGTGATGAAATTGGAAAGTTTCTCTTTTCTTGTTTCCACTGGTGGTTGGTTGAAACAGGATGGGCTTTTCTGGTGAACCCTAACCCTGTGGCTGATCAACTGACCTTACAGAATTATCCGGCCCCATACTGTAAATCAGCTGCTGGTATCATAGCTATCCTCGAGGACCGCTTTGCCATCATTCTTTCTGATGACCCTCTTCCCTCCTCCGGCCCTGGGCTTGATTTTCTCTTGCTTCCCTCCTGTAGCAAAGCACCAGCTCGAGCTCACCTCCATCGTCAGCTAAGCAAGCAAGTCAACCAAGTTTACCCGGCCCAAAACTGCCTTGGATACAAGTGTTAAATTTGCCAATACGTCACACCACAGCACCCACCCAACAAAAGATTACTCGTAGACTTCCCATCCACTTAAAAGGCAACTCCATTTCACCAAACTCACTCACCACTCGAAGAAAAACAATGAAGCTCCCCCTCCTCTTCCTAACGCTCACGACAATAGCCACATCCCAACTTCTCTACCCACTCCTTTACCCCTCCAACCAACAACAGCCACAGGACCGCCTCCCAGGCCAGCATCGAACTAGCATGTCCACCAGCATAACAACCGACACACCCTCCGGCCCCCCACTTCTGGCCGACGTCCTCCCGCTAGACAAATCCATCTCAATCTTTAGCGACCTCACCCGCTCCGTCGAAACAATCTCGATGCGCGTCTCCGACAGCAAAACCAACACCACCGTCCTCGCGCCCACGAACTACGCCATCTCGAAACTGCCGCGGAAGCCCTGGGAAGATCCGGATGATGGGGGCGCTGGCGGAAACGTGCTCAGCGAAGTATACAAGGGCTTGGGCGGGGAGGATAGGGCCGGAAGGAATTTGAGGAGGTTTGTCGAGGCGCATTGTCTTGCAGAGAATCCTTGGGAGGAAGGGGTTAAGGTAGAGACTTTGGCCGGGAGGGCGGTGTGGTGGTCATGGGAGGGGGGTGTTAAGAAGGTTTGTGCTTCTCTCTCGTTTGTCTTTTTGATGAGAAGGGAGGCTGATAATAGGCTGTAGATTTTCCCAGATGGTATCGAAGTTGAGGAACGGATGAATGAGGCTTCGAATGGGCAGGTGTGGATTCTGAAGGGGGTTATTAATTACTGATGATCTTTTTTTCTTTTTTTTTTCTTTTTTGTTGATTCTGCTCTTCGTTTGGATCCATCGTTTTTTTGGGGGGGTTGTTTGGGTGGATGCACGATACAGTTGTGTTTGTTCGGCCTGAACCACTCCAGTAATTCACTGTCCGTGAACCCTGGGAGAGCAGTTTGGCTGAGGGGAGGGGAGAATTGCTATTCTAGTGACAAATAAAGCTATATCATACCGTTCAATATAATTCACAAATATTTTCTCTGCCGTGCAAGAAAGCTACAAGATGAGAGCTGATTAAAGTTTCTACTCGTGTGTAACTGCCATGCACAAAACTAGAAGATCTGGCTTCTAGAAAAGCACTAGCAAGGAAAAAGAGGGGCCATCTCCCCCGCTCTACTCAAAGTAGTCGTAAACCATCTTCTTGAGCAACGTCTTCTCACCCTTCTCAAACCTGACATGACGAGTATAGTGCCTCTTTCCGTCAAACTCTGCAAATCCCCAGATCTATGATACAACCACATAATCCCCAAAATTAGCCCTATCCCCATGATCAAAACCTCCACAAAGCCACGAAGATGGGAGGAACAAACCTGACGCACAGTCCACCCATTAACACTAACCACGAAAGCCTCGATGACCCCATCCTCCCGCGCCTCACCCTCCAACCAACCCGTCTTCAAATACTCATCCTGCACATCCTCGAGCTGAACCCTGTGACTCTGTCCAGTGAGTTCACCGAAGAGGTAGTCTTTGTGGGGCCTCTCCCTACCACATCCAACACCCCACATTAGCACATTTTCCGCAGCGAAAGCTGCAGAGCACTTACTTCCAGTCGAGGATCCGATTCTCGGTAGTCCCCTTGATGCCGCCGGTCGCGGTCTGATCGATGTCGATGTGCTCGGTGCCGTCTTCCGTGTAGTGCTTTATGTCGAGGGTTATGGTGGCGACGGAGATTAAGCTGCGGGTCACCCAGCCGATGCCTTGCTCCGCCAGGACTTCATCCATGTCGTCAGAGAGGGTTTTGTTCTGGTTGATCGGGGTTGGTTAGTTGGTTGGGGGGTAGGAGTAGGAGAAGGAGGGGGAGACCATGAAGAATTTTCCGGTCAGGTTTTTGGAGGTGATGGTTGGGGGAGCGGCCATTTTGGTGGTTGGGTCGGTTTATGTGGAAGGAATTGGAGGGAGTGGGTTTGGTGGTTGGCTATGGAGATGTAGAGAGGTGAAGGGGGAAGAAGAGGGGGTTGTTATACACTGCTTCGGAACGTTTATTGATGATATGGTATTCACGTTGACGGAGTGATATGCGGGGAAAGGGAGCTTGTGAAAGCTCGGTTTGAGGGGTTTAGGGGGGTTCTGGGACCTCAATTTGTGGGGTGGGACTTGCAAGGGGGGTGGGAAGGGGGGGCTACGGTAGCCCGGTGGAAGACATGTAAAAGTAGCATACATGAAAGTGCAGTCCCGATGAGGTTCCGCTTGTGTTACCGTTCGCTTACAGTCTCATGGCAAGAGCAATGCACGAGTGCTGACAGGACAAAGCGACATATCCCGCCACCAAACGGTGGAATACTCGAGCATTGGAGGGCTACGAAAACATCGCAAACTTTCCAAACCCAGAATGCGGAATCACTCGCCGAGTGATATACGGTGAGCCGCCCTGTAATCGTTGGCATCACGTGCTTCCGGTCGCGAAGTAGTCACATGCCCCCTGGTGTTGCTGCCGTGGGAGGGTTTCTGGTGCTTGGTAAGAGGATGGATGAATTGGTGGGTTTTTGGCTAATATTTTGCTAGCACTGAGCTCGTACTCGCATCGTGATACTATGGTAGTCTAAGGATGATTGGATTGGATTGGCGAGTGCCGTACCCGTGTGCTTGGCTTGAATGGGGTGGTGTCGTCTGTCGATCTCGCGGCCTCGGGCCGGAGGGATCGGGTAGGTTTAGTTAGGGAGAGATGGAATGGGGCAAACGCCGTATGACACAGCAAGTGTCCGACCAGTCGGAGTTCGGGACGGGGCTCAACGGGATAAGCTATTGCCAACAGGATGTTGATGTCGGTATCCTCGAGGTGGAGGTGAGGGTAGTTTGGGGAAACACGGTAGGGACCAAGCCGTATCATCTCGGACCTTATCCATATTTTGGAGAAGTGGGGATAAGAACGGTGGCAGCTCTATTGAGTAGCTGTATATTCACTACGAGTGAGCCAGCTTAAGGACTCATTAGGGTATATTGCTTGATCGAGAAGTCGTACACCTGTGCCACTAGACATTGAATACACATTTGGAGCTACAGCTTAGAGCATGTGGACTACGGTCCTGCTGTTCTATTCAGGGTGCCGGACTGGGAGACTCTGCTTCTTAGAGTGTAGCATCCCCATTGGTATTTCTTATCTTCCCCCACCTCAACTGTATCTTTCCCACCACCCGTCCCCCTCCAGTGCATGACTCAGACAGATTATGAACGGCCCATACTTCCATTCAGAGGATTGGGTAGGAAAGCTTACCCTTACTCCCATGACATGGGCAGGGGGAGCTACTGCGTCTAGGTTGGAAGACACCGGAGCGGGCACCACTGGAGAATCAACTGCCCCTGCATCCTTAGCCCCTTCTCGATCTTGCCCCCAAGCTCTTCTTTCATCTAGCCCTTCAATTTCTAGTCCAACCTATTCGCCAGGCTCCGGCCTGGGGGCACGCCAACACCCCCAGGTACCCCTCCAACCCCTGTTCTAGAAAGTTCTCCAAGGCCCACTCTTGGAAGCCCGTCGCCTCCTACAGACAATATACTAAGTTCTCCCCTAGACAATCCTCCGGGCTCTCTGCTACCCTACCCCCTGGCCCCTCCTGGGGAACATCCTCTAGATACCCCCCCCTAGCCTCTGGCCGCTCCAATCGAGTGCAATGATCCGGTCCTCACTTGTGCCCAAACGGTCCGCCACAGCATTGATAGAGTTTTTGGGGATTGTGAATCGATGATGAAAATTATCGAGCCGTTGAGCTTTAGTATTAGAAGATTGGAGGAGAAATGCGAAGAGATACTTGTCAAGATTAAAAGACAGTCAGTTGATGAGATTTCCTCTTTTACACTTTCCCCCCCTTCAAAAAGGGCCTAAATAAAGTTAGCTGACTATGGAAACTCTAGGGACCATAATGACTGTGCAAGAGTCATGAATAGCGGAGTCAGGGATCATACTACCTGGCTGGAGCCATTATATGATTTGGAAAATAAGATACCCTTATCATTTCTGAGAATTGTAGGAGACATTAGGAGGTTGAATAGTATGTGCCCTTTTTGGTCCCCTGAAAAATAGTTATCCGGAGGTTTTCTGTTAATCGAGAACAGTATTTTTTAGCGGCTGGCGTGGACACTCTACTTGCCTTGTACGGGATACCGATCCAGGGGACAATCGCCATGAAGAAGAGGAGGCTTGCTTTGTTTATTGGGTTGAGTTTAGATGTTGACTTTCAGAATTAGATTGTGAGGTTGTACTGAGTGTTTTCGGTGGTTTAAGAACCAAGTGCTTTGGGGTGATCTTTGATCTGGGATTGCCTGAACTCACTGGTAGAAGATTAAAGAGGGCCGGGGCAGCTGTGGAGGGTTTTTAAATTTATTTATCGTGGCAGAACTGAAGTTTCGGGCTGGTTTGTTGTTATATGAAAGCGATAGGAGTTTCTCTCTGTAATGCGGTTGTTGAGTGAGAAATAGTTTTCGGCCTCAGGATATTTGTATAGGGCAGTGCAGCAGCAGCGAAGGTCAGAATTAACGGGAGGTGATGGTCCGGTGATAAATCAACGACAAATCAAAGGTGACCGTCTAGGCGCATTACTACAGTACTATTTGGGGCCGTGGAAAGTGTCTGTAACGATTATGTGACCTCGAATTTCTACCTAATATGTTATGCACATTGTAGTTGGCTGAGAGCTAGGCCTTTCTTTTTCCCTTCCTTTCCTGCTTGGGGTGATTTTCGTATCATACCGAATTTCTATCATCCTTTCCCCCCCTTTCCGTGGTTGATTTCCAAGGAAAAAAGCCGCAGATTGATCATTGACATTGTTGGTGTGGGGTGGTGTTGGGTTTTGTTGGCTGTTCGATTGTTCTACTGTAAAAGTGTATGTGTGGGGATGTGAAGGGGTTTTTTTTTTACGGGACTTGGTTTGATCGCTTGTAGGATTGGGTTCCCATGGATTTTGAAGTGGTTTCATACTCACTGTATGGCACAGAGCTATGTACGTTTCTGTTTAAAGTTTATGTGGGGAATCTCTGACTGGAAAGCATCCAGGGAGCAAAAGGGATTCTCCATCGAGATCTATATACCAACAACAACTCGGGAAGGGATATATATATCATCCCTTCCAAGCGAGATCTCGAAATCTAGTCTTAGCGTGTGGTAGGTATTTGTTTTAGAGTTGATATCATATTCCTGGCTGGCTGGCTGGCTGGCACAGTGGCTAAGACGTCGGGGATTTGAACCGATTAACACTGTGACAATTGGGAGGGGGTGAGGAGGGGAGAAGGCTATGAGACCAGGAGTGTGGCTTTTCTGCTTGTTATTATACGAGGAATTATTATCGAATGGGTCGTCATGTATGATAGGTTGTAAGAATTGAAAAAATCCTGACCTTTATTAATAAGGGTTACGGAATTACCAATCCTGCTACGAGGTTGTAGAGTAGACGACTTTAAACCTTCGGGTCGGTGATCGGCGGGATATCAGGAGAGAATGGAAACTTTCTGTTGCTTTGTCTTGTCTTTGAAATGCACTTGTGGGTTCTGAAAGCTGTAGTTCTCCTCACTTACCTACCCCCTTGTAAACATTTTCTCCTTCTAGCAAAGAGAGGGGAATGGGTAGCGCTAGCGAAAGACATAAGATCGGTAGACTTCGGAACAGGTGCAGCAGCTAGGGTAAACATATGATGGAATAGGATCAGCAAAATACTATACCAACTCGGCACCACAGCATCTGGTTGTTGCTATTTGATGATCAGATGGCACTTCTCAAACTCGTAGTACAGTACGTGCACACCAGGTATGATAAGATTTTGTAGGGCTGGAATTTGGTCACTCGTATCCTTGGACTGTATCTGAAGATGAGTTTTTGTGGACTGCTGTGGTAACTTAGTGGTATGGAGGATCTGTGGGTATGTATCAGTGCTGTAATTACAACTCATGGTCTGCCCGAGACCTTTAAGCTTGTATTTGCACTGTACGGTATGTGTTGGATACCGACTTGCTTGGTCATCCACTAGTTAATGCGCAAAGTACAGTACCATGGGGAATACGGTAGACTCTATTTTTATTTATTTTTTCCTCTCTAGGCTATGCATGGTACGGTACAGTACCTTTTCCTTATCCGGATGTCTTGCACAGGAGGAATCGAATTTGTATTGGGGTTCAATATGAGGTGGTATCCACGTCTGCCGGACGGGCGGGGATTTAATCGATTGGGATGGGATGTTGGAGGTGAATAGTGCGTTCCTTCCGGAGCCTAAGTTAGTGCTGACCCCCTATTGACAGACCTGCAAGGTTACATCTACCCCCTTTTCTGGAGGCTTGTAGCACGTAGGAACCAAAAGTGGGAAGAAACGGAGAATTATGATTGATATCCATGTTATTGGAAGGGCGAGGCTCGGGGGGATTAAAGCGGATGGCGGAAGGCGGGGGATGACCGGAAATTCCCTCTCAACCACTGCTTGATTGGAAAATGGAAGGGTGTGGCGGATACTGCTGATAGATGGCTAGGAGGGGAATGGAGATAAGTAAATTGTTTATAGCTGTGTATGGTCACCGTGGAGCGCGGATAGATATTTGACCGTCCTGCGGGGAGGCGCCCTGGGTGGGGGCGGGAGTGATGCTTCTTGATAATACCTACTCGTAGACCTGTAAGTATCTGCTATGATATCAGGCCGCGATTTACAGGTGATAGACCTACCCTCTGGGTCGCAATTACCGGCAGTCCACACCGGTTGGTCATAATGTCTCCGTCCTACGCACAGCGCAGGCTTATGAGTAATCATCGGAGGAAACGAGAAGTGCATATTGCAAGCATTCAGCTCCCGGGGTTGGAAACGCATTTTGTCGTCGACTATGGGTACGGTATGGCCGTCGCGCACAGTAGTACAAGGCTTTTCTGATTCGTTCTCTGGTGAGTGCTGTATCGTGCTGTACTCGATGGTGGGGGTGGTTGGGGATTATGATATGCTATTCTTGGGTAGTATGGATGACACAAGGCGGGCATGGGATGGTCAGCATAGTTAGATGATGAGTTACTTGTGCTAGAGGATAGGTTTTTGGTATGGACTACCGTACTCGATATTGCGGTGCGGGTCGTCATGCTTGGGAAAAACTACTGTCCGAGTAGAGTGTTTGGATATAGTGTTCTAATGGAGAAAGCAAGGAGGGGAGGGGGGAATTGGAAAAAAAAAATGTAATAGAAATTGTTGTAGATATTAGATTAATTATCATTACCGGCAAGAGCACCACTTTCTTTCTGTACAGTACTATTATCTATAGTTTTATAATACACTTTGAACAGAAGAGAAGGAGGAAATATCTGAATGCTGTGTGCTGTACGATAACCTGCTGGAATTCCAAGCCGAGAGACACTAGACGCAAGGTGCATACAAGCTCCAGTGGTAGCTACCCACTCGGATCGTTTACCACTAGTCTTTCCGTATATGGGATGTACGAACGTTTGCTATACACCCGGGTTAACGTATAGAATACGAGCAGGTGTCCGAGAGAAGAGGTTTGCTATTCTGCTCCTTGAAACGCACCTCTTCAGAATATAGGAAGCGCGGAGGCACTCTCTGGAAAGCAGTCGAGAACTGTTAAAAATGTACGATTTCCTATTCTGTAATAGAACGGTCCTGTATGAACTAGTGGATTCTAGAAGTTTCCTTGGGGTATTATTAATGTTCGTGTAACATCAGATGGATATAAAAGGGGGCTGGATTCCCTTTCATTTAGATATCGCGGCACCCAGGGGCCTCACCTTCTCCGTCCCCAAGACTGAGCTCATACACTGGCGCACCCCTCAGGAACGCTCACCTCCCTCAACGGCGGGTGTCCGGTTGGACAACCTATACTTCCCCCCCAAGGACACGGTGAGGTGGCTGGGTTATTGGTTCACGCCCCCCCTCTCTTCGAGTGCCCACTTCAGCAAGAGGCTGTCCCTCGCCCAGGGCGCCTTCGACACGATTAAAAGACTCTCTCCTCCAGGGAAGGGCCTCCCGCCGTATCTCTGCCACAGCCTGGCCTCTTCCCTCCTCGCCCCTGTCCTCCTGTATGGCGCGGATCTTTTCACACCCCTTGTGGGGATGCAAGACAAGTTGGACGTATTTTGGCACCGAGTCCAAAGGTGGGTCACCAACTGTTTTT
>Ga0307509_10000475_pt1 | contig 67876 bp, 38 predicted proteins | sample 10_EM_MG_FD_202245 | JGI IMG/M metagenome (GOLD analysis project Ga0307509, IMG submission 202245) | Populus trichocarpa ectomycorrhiza microbial communities from riparian zone in the Pacific Northwest, United States - 10_EM | ecosystem: Host-associated > Plants > Roots > Unclassified | place...
TACAGTGATGACTGACTAGAGATAAGATGTTGTGAAGATCAATGAAAAATATAGGATGTAAACGTTTGATTTTAAAGACATAGGGTTGTAGAAGGGGTGTTTCTCAGTTAAATATTGGTGGTTGTTGCCTTCGAAGTGGTTAGAAACGCCACATTCATTTCCCTAAAAGTGCCCTCTCGATTAGCCAAAAACTAAAGAAGAAGATTCACAGTATCTTGAACGACATCATTTTGGTTAAACCCTGTAGATTATGGTTTTTTTTATTTGGGATTTGACAATTTTCAATTTGATCCATATTTTCCTAATTTCGTTTAATTTTACTAGTAATTCCCTCTAAATTTCTAATTTTACAAGTTGGTTCTTAATCTCTAATTTGTTCAATTAGACCTCTAAATAACCATCAAATTCTTAATTTTCTTTGATATGACCCCTGATTTAATCAATTTCAGTCCCTAAAGTCGTGTACCTTTTGCAAGTTGGTCTTTGGTTCATGAATTATTCAATTAAGTCCATAATTGCTCACCAGACTTGAAATTTTATATAATTAAGCCCCTGATTTAACTAATTAAACTTTTCAAAGTCCAATTTCAGTCCCCAAACTTCAATTTGTTTCACTTAACATCCAAAATTAACTCTAAAAGCTTATTTCCCTTGCGATTAAGTCTTCAATAAATTTAATATGACCTTTTAAATTTCAATTGAGTCCTTAAACACCAAAATAAAGCATTTTTATTATTGCCCCTTTGTTAATCAAAATTTAGATTGCTAATTTTGCCAAATCTCAAACATTTTGGTCTATGAACTTTTACTTTGCATTTTGGCCTTTCACTAACAAACTTAGGCGGTTCTTTTTAGGCCATTTTCATGTATATTCCCTTATAGATATTTTTTATTTTTCTTTGTCACTATTTTTTGGTTTTTTTAAAAAAAAGGATAGCAACAACATCATTAATATTTCACCCTTAGTTCTTATTCCTTTTAACACTTCCCTTCCAAATTTTTCTAAATCATACTAAATGCATCCTTATTTTCAAGCCTAGTAGAAATATTAAAAATAAAAATATAATGATTACGACAACATAAAAACAAAGATTATAATAATATAATTAACTTATGAAATAATTAATTATATATGGATAATTAATTATATACTAAGGGCATAAGATTGGTTTTCATGTAAAATATATTTACAAAAAAACAAAACTAATTTCATGATAAAGCTCATGAGAAGATTTTATTTTTTCACCTAAAATAAGCAACGACACAAGAAATTACACATTACACAACACACAATAAAACTAAAAACATTGGAAAAAGGAATAGTGCTCTGCATTGTTCACTCTATCATATTTTATTATGGATTAGAACAATCAATATTTTTCTTAAATTTTCATCAAAATTTATTTCATTGCAAGCTCATCATTCTAAGTTATATTAGCATGATTTTATTTGTTGAGATTTCTTTCACTTTACATGCTCTCACACATTTCAAGTGTCAAGGAATGTTCAAACAATAAATTAAACCTCGATTCTGCAAAATAAAATTTTAGATTGTAAATAAAAAATTTAAAAGAACAAGGACTACATTAAATAAAAAAACTAAAACAACCCTATTTTCTTTTTTTTTGTACAAAAAACTCTCATTTAATCCCTAAAGTTTTGATTTATATGGCAGTTAGTCCTTGTTGTTTTAGCATTTTATATTTCTTTCCCAAAATTCATTTTTTACATTTTAGTCTCATAACTAGATAGGTGGCTCGCATTACACCGGGGGCCGAGTCAAGATTTTCCTAACATAAAAAAATGTCAAGGCAATGATAACCTGAGCCAATCCGAGTTAATTTAACTAACACATGATCCAAAATATGAGATCGAGATAAACCCGCATACAAAAAGAAAAAAAATCACAAAACTTAAGGTCCTATAGTCTAATATTAAATGATGAAATAAAATCATTTTTTAAAAAATAGTGTCAAAGAAAAAAACTCGGGTCAACTCGAGTTAATTTGACCAACCAACCACCTAAGATATGAGATTGAGAAAAAAAAAATAGATTTTTAAAAGAAAACCTAGCAAAAAAGAACAAAGTTCAATAAAAACAATTTGAAAAAAAAAAACAAACTAACCTAGGTTAACTTGAAAAACTCGCACTTAGAATAACCTCATAGAAAGAAAAACAAAACAAAAATAACAAAGGTCTATGACCAGTAATCTAATAATGCCAATTGATGAAAGTGAAAAAAAATCATTTAAAAAAAGGTCAAGAAAACAAATTGAGTTAACTTAGTTTAACTCAACTAACCCACCACCAGTGATATAAGATTGAGATAAAAATATTTAGACTTTCAAAAGAAGAACCTGCCAAAAAAGATCGAAGCTAAATAAAAAAAATGCTAAAAAAACCAATATAACAAGGTTAACTTGATTAATCCGCACTTGAGATAGAGAAAAACAAAAAAAAAAGCATAGAGCTCAAGTGTCAAAAATGTAATGCCAAATGATAAAATGGCAAAAACAAATTATTTATATAAAAAAAAATCCAGGAAAAAACTTGAGTCAATCTGAGTTCACTTAACTAACATATCACTCGAGATAAGAGATTAGAATAACTTAATAAAAAGGAAAGTGAAATAAATGTCAAAGTTCATGGCCCAATAACCAAAATGTCAAATGGTGAATTTGAAAGAAAAAAATTAATTTATAATAAAAGGGAAAAAAAGAACTTAAATTGGACACAAGTCATGAGATTGGGATTACCATGTAGAAAGGCAAATATGTAAAAATAACAAAGTAAAATTTCCAATTACAAAACAATCTAAACACATAAATAATATAGATCAAATCTCGTATAAAAACTATATCAAAGAAAATAATTAGATACTAAATTGAAAAACAAAATAAATTAATAAAACGACAAGAAAATAAAAAAAATGAGAACCCAAATTAGATTTAAAAAACTAAATAAAATAAGAAATTAAAAGGAAATTGAAAAATAAAGATAAAAAAATAGTAATCAATAGAAAGAGGACCAAAATTGGATAAAAAAATAAATGCAATAAAATGATCGAGGATGAAATTGAAAAACTAATAAATCAAGGAAATGATAAAACACAAAAAAAATAGCAATCAAAAGAATGAGGATCAAATTAGATACAAAAATTAAATAAAATTCTCAAGGATGAAATTGAAAACAAAATCTAAACTTAAAAAAACATCAAAAGCAAACTAGATAGTAATCAAAAGAATGATAGACAAAATTGATAGAAATACAATCCGGAGGACACGATTGTTTTTTGGATGGGCTTACGTGAATTTCTAGGTTAGAAGAGAAAAAAGATACGAGGAGAGAGAAAAAAGCTTGTTTGAGGCCAACCGTGCCTCCCCATAAACACGTGCCACCCCGCCGGAAAAAAGATGATACATCACTCCTAACACCGTCTTGGCTAGTGAAATCTAGTAAGTTGACGGCCTCGCCCACGCCTACTACATAGCACGGGAACTGTCACATGTTGATGCGTGCTGCAACTATTTTTAATAAGATTTAATCTTTTAAAATGACTAAATAGCCCCTTGATCAACCAAAAATTAAAAAAAAAAACTATAAGTAAAAAAAAAAACCCTTGCAACCATGCATATAATTTTTTTTTTTTTTTAAACGTAATACCATAACTTCATTGTTCAAAAAAATTAAAAATATAAAAAGCCTCATATAAAAGTTAATGGTTATTATCTCTAAAGGGTATAACCATAGTTTTACTATACAAATTGTTGTGCCCTCCTCGCGGGGATGCGGCGACACTTTCTAAGCGGTATCCTGGAATGGTCTTTTATTAGAAAAAGAGAGTCGTCACCTGGTATTATGGTTACTAAGAACCATAACTGGTCTCTTAAAGATTCTAAGCAAGGGACTAATGGTCTTTTTATTAGAAAAAGAGAGTCGTCATCTAGTTTTTTCTCTGTGTTTGCTATGGTCTGATGATGTTTCTATTCTTATTATGACGGGTTTGCTATGATAAACAAACTCTGGTTTTCTAGGTCAAGGATTTGGTCTATAATGGTTAAATGTTTTCAATTATCATTGAGGCTTTTTTCAGGGTGAATTTGGAATTTTTTGCTATTGTGTCATTCCAAATAATATTTCAGGTAAAATTCATTACAATGTTTTTTTATCCTTATATCATAAGTGAATGAGTTGTATTCTTCAAATAATATTTTGGATATTAACCTCATATAAGTTTTATATCATTGTTTTAAAATGAGTAATAATAAATTATTATCCGTAATAATATTTTGGATAGTAGCCCCCTTTAGGTTTTTTTATCCTTATATTAGAAGTGAATAATATATTCTTATTGGCAGAAATAATTTTTTAATATTTTCAAAATATAAGTCAAAATCCTTTGGAATTTTACAAACTTGTTGTAAAATCCATGCAATATCTTTTTTTTTTAAATGCCAAAGTATTTTAGATTTTTTAAAAAAATGCTCAAATAGTTTAAAGGATTTTTGGCCATATGCAATAAAAAAATAAAGAAATTTTTTAATTAAATTTAAACTTTGTTTGGTAAAAACCTTTTTTTTTATCATAAAACTACCAAAACAAGCCTGAGAGGGTGTTTGCCAAGTACACCTTTTAAAAAATAAACTTTTAGCAAAAACATTGCTAGCCAAACAAAGCCTTGGCCATTTGACCTCATTTTGACCTAACCGGGTTAGCTCAAAATCCTTGGTTCGACCATAAACCAAACCAAAGATTTGGGTTTGACTAAAAAAACTAGAAAAAAAGAAGCTAAAAACATATTAAACACACAAAAACTCATAATTTCTTAGCCAAATTGGATCAAACACAAAATAAATGAGGAACATGAAGAACACTAAGAACATTCAAACATGAATCTAGCAACGTGAAACTCAACCCAAGCTAGATATAATTGAACCAAGTCCATGAACATGTTAGAAATCATGTAAGGATCTATAATCTAGCATCCATTCACTTTTATTATCAAAGAATCAACATAATTTTGTCAAAATGGGTTTCGGTTTTATCCATTCACTTTTATTATCAAATAATCAATATAATTTTGTCCTAGGATTAAAACCCCCCCAAAACTTGTTATTGATGAAAAAAAAAACCCTAAATTATTAATTAATAAAGTCCAACGAAGTGTTTAATGCAAAAGAATACACCAAAACTGGTATAAACCGTAGAGCTAAGACAATGTTCTTTCCAAGAGCACAAAGAACATTGCCTTAGAAAACCCAGCCATTGTCAAGCCTCCAAAACTAACATTTAAAGCCTGTAAACACACTGCTTTTAGTCCTTACAAACCACATTACTATAACCAAATATGTTTGAATAAAAAAAAACTAACAAATAACATCAAAATCATGCAAGAAGTTCCAAATTTCAAAACCGCCAACTTAAAACAACATACATATTCAACAATGTGGGATTCAAAATTGACATTTTGACACTCAAAATAACTTAACCAAAATTTCAGGAACCCAAAACATGCACCTACAAGCCTTAACAAGACATTAAACACCTCATACTATATTTGACATAATATAAAAACCATTTTATTTTATCAAAATTTGTCGCAAACATATTGTCTTAACATCTAGTAGCATCAATAACAGCTTCAAGCAAGAATTAAATAATAATGTCAACATTTTATATACTAATTGAAATCAAAACCCCAATTATTGTGATATAAAAAAATGCTTTGAAACATCATTAAAAATGCATAAACAAGCTAAAGATGTGCTTTATGGACATCATCTACTAGACTAAGTTAAGGTTTTATACCCTTCAAGCTCTAATAATGGTTGTTGCCCTTTCTTTTTCAAGATTGGTACTTTCTCTCAAAGTTGAGGATACCTAGTGCTATGCTCTTGAGCCTTCACCCTTAGGGGTCTATTATCAATATTTTCCTCCCTTTTTTGTTCCTCTTTCTCCTTTTTTTTCATTATTTTTGTTTTCTAGTTGATTTCTAAGGGCTGGTTATAGGGTTTCAAACTAGGATTTTTATGGATTTAATTAAAGATTGATCTCTTTCATTAAAGCCTGGCCTTCTGATCAAAATAAAAGAGTTTTGGGTATATTTTATAGTTGTGAGCTTTGTACCTATATTGGTTTTACAATGGTGTTTTTGCAATAAACTTGGTTTCTGAAGATTGTTATGGTTTTTCCACATTTGGAGACCAAAAAGCTTGTTCTTGGCCTTTTAATTTTGAAAGAAACGTGGTCAACCTTTCATAAGAATCCACTAAGAAGGCTTGAAGTGTGAACACAAGAAAACGATTAGTGATTTTGCAAAATAGGGATCACAACCATCGATGACTAAGTTACCTATTTTTTAGGCTCCGTCTGAGAAACTTCGATGTCATCGTCATTGAAGACCATTTGAAGTTGGTAAAGGGGGTGCAAACCTTTTGTTTGGATCTAACCTGGCTAAATTCAAAGGTTTGTAACTTCACATTCATTTGTTTGAAAGTGTCAACTTGATCGGCCCATAATATGAAAATATAGTAATGGCTGATCGGGACAAAATGTTGTTAAGTTCATTAAAGAAAATATGATGTAAATGTTTGATGAGAGTAGTTGATCTTTGTAGAGGGGGTGTTTCTCAATTGAATGGTGATGATTATAGCTTACAGGTGGTAAAAAACGTCACTTTTATTCGCTTGAAGGTGCCTCCTCGATCAGTCAAAACTGTCAAAGAAGAAGCTAAATAGTGGCCAAATGATGCATCTTATTTTTTAATTTGGGATTGACAAACTTCAATTTAGTCTCTATTCTTCTAATTTTTTTAATTGCACCCATAATCGCCTTCTAAACTTTTAATTTCATGTAATTTCACCCCTGTCAAACTCAATTATCAGCCTTAAAGTTCAACGCCTTTTTCATCTTGATCCTTAGTTTCTAATTTGTTCAAACTTTCAAATATCTTCAATTTTGGCCGCCGATTTGATCAATTTCAAACCATGCATTTACACACTTTTTCGTTTTGGTTCTTGGTTTTGGATTTCTCCAATCAAGTCTCTAATTGTTTATCAAACCTCAATATTTATGCAATTAAGCCCCTAATTTGACCAAATTAACCCTTCAAATTTACAATTTAACCCCTGGAGTTTAATTTCTTCCAATAAAAGCCTAAATTGACTGCAAAAATAAGTTTTTCTTGTAATTAAGCCCTCAATAAATTAAATTAAACCCTGTAAAATTCCAATTGAGTTCTTAAATATCCAATTTTAAAGTTTCCTTCACAAATTGAATTTTCCTTGTTAATAAGGCTTTCATTAGTCAAAATTAAATTGTCAATTTTTCAACCTTGGATATTTAGATCTTCAACCAGTCTTTAGCAATTTTTTGGGCGTTCTTCATATTTTCTCCATTGATCATTTTTTTAGTTTTTCAATTTTTTTTATTTTTTCTGGGCAACATCACAAATAATAATAAAAAAGACAAAAAAAACCCTTGCACCAAAGATGTATATTTTTTTTGCTTTTAAAGGCAACAAAGTAAATCAACTATGAAAAAAAGTGTACTAGCCAATTTGTCTCCTACTAATGTTGCAATGCCCAATGGATCGCTTGAAAAATATGATTCTACCCCTACTAGCAAGGCTTTTAGTTTGTTTGAAAAATGGTAAAAAAGATAATTCACTCTGCTAATTCAGTACTAATGTTGCAATGCCCAATGGATCGCTTGAAAAATATGATTCTACCCCTACTAGCAAGGCTTTTAGTTTGTTTGAAAAAGGGTAAAAAAGATAATTCACTCTGCTAATTCAGAGTGAATTGCCTCAGAGTCTATAATAAATGACTGATATCCTTTAGGTTTTTTTTATAATGTTGAGAGTGGAAAGAGATAGCTGCTATAAAATTTTATGGAAAGAGAGAGTGATCAGAAGGTCAAGTTTCAACCACCAAAAAGGATCATAGTGTCAACAAGTTTATATTTGTGAGAGGAATTTAATAGAGGTGGTGTTACTCTTTAACCATGTGAAACAATTTGATAGGAGTCTATAAAGTTTTTTTATTCGTTTAATTTTCAATTTTAGAGTGATTAGAGGGTGTTGGAGTTTACTGAGGTTCTAAGGGTAATTTTGAGGTATATTTAGGTGAAAATGAGTTAAAAAATAGGATTTTAAGGTCTAAAAACTTTGATCCTGAATTTTTTAGTGATCATATATTTGTCTAGTAGATGACATGTCGTATGTTATGGCAAACAACATGTCATCCAATTATAAAAATAATGGCTTAAAAATAAAATTAATTTGGCGTGCTAGCTTGGCCTAGCGGTCCAAGAGCATCTGACTTTTTTTCCCTACTTTTCATTATTTGTTTTAGTTTTTTATTATACTTTAAGGAGATATTGTAATTTTTCTCTTAATTTTTTCCTTGTATATTATATATAAGTAAGTTGTATTTGGATGATGCATTTATAAAAAAAAAATAAATTCTGAACAACTAAAATTAACCTCTATAATAAAATAAATGAAAAACTATAAAATAAAAATGATAGAAAAAGTAAATTATTTATCTACATATCTATCTTTTACTTTTACTATAAATATAACTTCATGCTTTATTATTTAATTATATTTTATAAATTTTTTTTATTAATTTATATATTTTTGAATTTATTTTATTATATATAAAAACAATCTCGTAGTTTATCAACTAGATTGGTGGCTTGAGCGAAGCCACGGGTTAAGGCAATTTTTTTTAACTGCGAAAAAAGCTTAAGAGACGTTTATGTTTTTAAAGAAGTAAGAGAAATTCGATAACTGGGTTAAAAAAAACCAGAAATTAAAAAAAATTATCGAACAACTATGTTTAAAGAAAAATATAAGACAAAAAAAGACTTTCAAAACTTATTAACTTTTCAAACCATGACCTAGGTCATTAGATCGGAAGCAGTATAGATTAAATAATTGTGAGGGCTAAAATTACACCAAAAAACTACACAAAAATCCAAAATAAAAAACAACAATAAAAAAAGGGTTAACATTGCAAAAAAATAAAAATAAATCATAGGGCAATAATAAATTTTCAATTTGAGAGTTAAATTGAAAAGAATAAAAACATTAAAAAACATGACAAAAATAGAAAGAATGAAGAATAAAATAAAAAAAATACACTATAAACTTTAATTGAAGGGTGAAATTAAAAATAATGAACTTTTTATTAAAAAAAAGAGTCAAAGAGAAAAAAAGAAATAATAGGAATAAGGATCAAATAAAAAACTTCGAAACATAATAAACAAATATGATCTTGCATAAATTTTCAACATGTTTTTTTATATAAAACAATTCTAATATGTAATTCGAAAAAGTTATGCACACATCTAACTAAACAAATCAATAAGCATTGCATAAAAAAATGAAAAAAAAAGACTCATCAACAATAAATACAAACAAAATTGAAAAAACTAAAAGATAAATATAGATCAAGATAATTAATATCGCAACACGGGTAATTTATGTGGTCGTGTTTAATGAATTTGTTTATCAAAATAAATTTATATTAGAAACTAACACACACATAAAATTTATTAAATAAAATAAAAGAGAAAAAAATACTATGCAAAACCGGATGTATTAAAAATCTTAAAAAAGAATCAATATTTACAAAAAAATAAATTTAATATATATAAAATTTTAGAAAAATTATAGATGAATCATACCAAGTTCTTTAAAAATTAAACACACACAATATCGCTAAAAAATAATCACAATCTAAAAATGGCCAAATAAGAGAAAAAAATCACAAAGAAAAAATATTAATTAAATCATAAACCCAAAAAGTTATTTAAAAAAATACATGTAAAATAAGACAGTAATTAAGAAAAAATTTATTATATTTTAAAAGAGAAGAATTTGGCCAAATGTGTAGCTGAGCTTGCTAAGCTAAGCTTAGCACATGGCCTATCAAGCAACAGCCGCACACACGTCTTTATTTTCTTTTTAGAGTTAATGGGGGAGGACGACATCCACCTCAACCATTTCAAAAAAAAATAATAATATGGAATTGTCATCATATGGGACCCAAAAAAACCTAACATTAACCCGAAACCTAAATATTCCCGAGTTCAAATATGTTTTTTAAGACACTTTGAAGGTAAAAAAAAACTAATCTGAACTCTCCTTATCATATAGAATCATTGCATAAAATTCGATCGTTTAAGTGGCCAAAATCATTATCAACGACAACTTTCTCTTTCTACGCTAGAATCCAACGACTCCCTCTCACTCCTCCCACCAAAAAAGAATTGAAAAATAAGAAAAATAAAATTTGGTACTAAAATTGAATTTTTTAAAATTACACGGACTAGTTACTTAATAACTCAAAAAGATGGGGGACTAAAATGAACTTTTGAAACAAATTTTAAATCCGCCACCTATTTTACCCATCTTTTTCACTACAGTCCCCTATCTTTTAATTTAACAATTTCTCCTATTAAAATATGTAATTGGGTGCTAATTTATGTTTAAAGAGTTAAATTGCGCCAAATAAAATTTTGAAGATCAAATACAAAATTAAAAAAATACTGCTCCAATCCATAATATCGTGTGAGGAGGTGAACAATAATAACAAAAGGCCTTATTTTAGTATTTTTTTTAATTAAAAGAATTTTACAATAATCTAAAATGCATTTATATTAATGTCTTTTTTTCTTGCATTAGAAATTAACTTGGAATGCTATCCATACTGGAGCGCGGGTTAAATGATGGTTGGTATGAGTTGTTTAAAAGTGTAGTGTCGATTGTTTTTTAAAGTGTTTTTAGTTTGAAAATACATCAAAATAATATTTTTTTTAAAATTATTTTTGATATCAACACAACACAATAATCTAAAAATATTCATAAAATTAATTATAAGCAAAATAAATTTTTCAAAATTTTAAAAATGCAATTTCAATCGTGTTCTTAAACACACAAGTCGTTTGAGAATATGATTGAGAATACTTTTTAAAATAATTTTTGCTTCAAAATATATATTATTTTTTATAACTTATTTTTTAATATCATTATATACCAAAAAAAAAATACTAAAATAAATTAATTTAAAAATAAAATTCAATTTTTAACCAAAAAATAAAAACAGGTTGAAACTTAATGCGAAACATCTCTTGCATCCAACTTTCAAACGCAGCGTTTTAACTTTTACGCTCACAGCTGAATCATACACGAGGACTGAGACAAGCACCCTCTGTTCTATCATTTCATCGTCTCATTTAGGGTTTACTTCACTCCCCCTCCCCCCTCTCTTCCTCCACAAAGCTATGTCATGATCCCATTGAATTGAATTGAATTCTCCAAACCCTAAAAGAAATCATAACTCTTTTTAAAATATAAAATAAAGACTGAAAAAAAAAAAAACATGTCAACAACTCTCCCTCCCATGGAGTGTTTGTATGTAACTGAAGAATTTCTCCGTGAATTGAAGGGCGGAAACCATAGCTTCCATCTCCCTCACGCTGTGCCTATTCTTCGATTTCTCTACGAGCTCTCCTGGAACTTGGTACTACTATTATTTATACTTGCTTTCCAATTTGAGTTTATTTTTACTTGAATATGTCTCGATTGATTGTTTTAGGTTCGAGGAGAACTGCCGTTTCAAAAGTGCAAAGCGGCTCTGGATTCTGTGGAGTTTGTTGATAAAGTGTCTGCCGTAGGGCTGGGTTCGAATTTCGCTGATATTATTACTCAAATGGCTCAAGATGTTGGTTTTTTTTGGTCCCTCTCCTTTTATGATCGAGTATATCAGAGTTAACGTGAATTTGACTTATTTGTCTTCACATAGTTATAACTATCATCATTATTGTCTGATATGCTATTTTGTATTGCTTAATCTACACTGTGGCTTTGGAACCTAAGTTTTTGATCTCTTATTATCTGTGGTAATCAATGATTTTTATTATAAACTCACGTGCTTGACTGATTTTGCAGCTAACAATGTCTGGAGAGTACCGTTCTCGTCTCATAAAGTTGGTTAGTATTGATAATTTTTAAGGGCTTTATTTGTATGTTTGATGCTCAAATTTCTGATTGTTTTTGTTGCGTGGAAATAACTGCTCTATGCTGCTGCTGCTATTTATTTTGATGTTTCCAGTTATCTGCTTTATACTTGTGAATCTCACATTGCTTAGTGCAGAACATGCTCTTTAATTTTGTGTTCATTTTATCAGTTCAACCATAGCATTCGTGTTTGGAAACCCTCCAAATTTAGTCTTACAACATATGTGAATTTCACTACTAAATGTTTCCCTCTTATTCTAAAGCATCATCTGCTATATACTGATAGTGCCATGCTATGATGTGTATTTGGTTACCTGTTCTTGTCCATGCATCATTTTTTGGTTTGGATGGAACATATATGAGAATCCTAAAGGAAACATAAGTATTGCTTGGATTGTCCTTTTTCAGTATGATGCCGTGGGGCTTGTAGGGTGGTGCCTTTTGCATTTAGTATAACTTGTGAGTCAAATGCTTTGTTTGTCTAGTCTCTTCTGTTTGTTCAGTGTCTGTATGCCATTTATTTGTTAACATAAACATGCAATATACCTTGCACAGTACTGAATTATTTATTAATGTGTGGGATAACCTATATCTTCTTCATTTTTTGATATTTGGCTTTCCATGCTTCTCCCCCATTTGAGTGTTACTATGCAGTCATTATTTAATATAAAGTCCTTTCCTTCTTTTCAGGCAAAATGGCTGGTCGAATCTGCATTGGTCCCATTGAGGTTTTTCCAAGAGCGTTGTGAGGTGGATCTTTTGTTCGTTTAAAATGTTTTTGCTGCTCATCATCTCATAACACTTATTTGGTCTCTCATTAGACCTTAGTAAAATTTTTTTTTTTTAAGTACATGTTTTCTGTTTGCAGGAGGAATTTCTGTGGGAAGCTGAAATGATAAAGATAAAGGCTCAAGACTTGAAGGGCAAAGAGGTGAATTAATTAAAATGTTCACTAACACAAAACTATTGTTTTGAATTTGGAGCTATTACTTTCATCAACTTTGGGTATATCCAGCCTGGTTTCTTCAGTAAACTTAATCCCCTGCACATCCTCTGGACTTTGTTTCCGAACGCCTGATCTGATCATTGAATGTTGATTAGCATATAGCTTTTTGCTTTTCATAAATAACAAGAAATTATGTCAATGTTTGGATGAGTTAATTGATCTTGCACTCGTTCAAATGAAATTTGAGGAAGACATGGAAGATCTGTTTTTGCAGCTGATGAGTTAATCATTTTATTTTTTTCGACCATGATAATCACTTGAAGCAGTTTGCATTAGAGTTCTATGAGACTACTTAATCCTGCATGCAATTGATATATTTTTCTATTGCTTTCAGGTCAGGGTAAACACACGTCTTCTTTATCAGCAAACAAAATTTAACCTTCTCCGCGAAGAGAGTGAGGGCTATGCCAAACTGGTATGCTAAATATTTGATTCTTTCTTTGCTCTTTGTAAAGTTTTCAAGTTAATTTGTTGATCACCCTTTTATAAATGTATGCCAATGGAGGGAACATTTGTTGCAATTAGTCATATCACTATATGATTTTTTGTTTGATTCTTCTCTCATCATATAAAATATTGGAGGCTTTCAAGTAGAGGTTTGCTTTCTTTAATTTTAATCTGTATACCTATATTGGGAGGTACATTATTGCTTCGACCCAATAGATTTTTCTACGCAAGGCACATTTGGCTCTAAAACTGTTTGCTCTTGGGTTCTTTGATAACTGTATTTTTAATAGTGCAATAGTTCATCATCAGAACTGCGTTTTATGTTTCTAATAACCAAATGGTTTGCTTGCATGAGAACAAATCATGTTCTTACTGCTGATAGTGTATCCCATAAAGTTCTTTAATTTAATCCTGTATGCCACCTTGGAATTGGAGTGACAAAGCAATTGCAACTTGGCAATTTGGACAGTCTAGATTGTGCATTGAACACAGTGAAAAATCATGTTTGTGTGAAAGTTGTCCAACTGAAGAATGGTCAAAATATGGCTGTTATTAGATGAATGAAAAATGCACAGGCTCCATTTTTTTCCTTGATAGAGGACTGCTGTTTGAAAACAAAGAATTAAAAAAATAACATTTCATTATTTTACTTGTGCTTCACCGTTTATGTTTATTTTGCTTTGGGACATTTCTCAAGATGTGTTTGTGTCTACGTCCACAAAATATTAATAGATATCTGAATTAAAAGTGTAGCCTATGTTTGCATGTATATATTTTTGGAGTTATAGCAAACAGTTCCATGTGGTTAATGTTGAAACTTGAGATTTTGTTTGTGTCTGTAAAACCTAGGTGCAAAGGAAATATTTCTTAGCATCTGTTTATTCAGTCAGTCCTAGCTTAGGTAATGCGCCTTATCATGTTACCGACAATTAGTTGCAGCCAATCAGCTACCCTTTAGCTATATTTATGGTAACAAGATCTTAATTTTCTCTTAGTCTCTTCCACCCCGTTTTTCCCTCTGTTTATTTCTGTTTAACAAGTGGGCTCTCTTGTGCACTTTTTTTGTACTAGCTATTTTTGAGGGGATTATTTTCTTGGTCTCTATCTCTTATGTAATAAATGATTGGAGCATTTTCTTGAGCTGTATGGATATTTTGTTTTGCTTGGAATGTAGCTTTTTATTTGTGATTTTCTTTTGAGCAATGTTTGTATATATATTACATCAAACGTTAAATTACTTTTGTAAAATTGTATCTTGACATGATCAAATCGGGGTGTCCTTTTTTTTTTTCCTGATCAAGTAAATGAAAAATATTATGAAAGTAGATGAGGCTGTAATGCTGCATCCCTGATGAGACTACTCTATGCAATAGAAACAATTTTTATGCATCATATTCTTGCTGTTTTTGGTCAGGTTTGCATGATTTGCTGCTTAGTTATAATGCTTTGCTTGGTCATGCTTAGAATTGGAGTCTTATATCAAGTGGAAGTCTGCAAGGGGCAAATCTTATTGGGTCAGAGCTGAATTTTAAGATTAGATTATTTTTTACCACCTATATGATTGATAGAAGCTGGGATGGCTTATCTTTAGTTTTGGTTTGGTTTGTTGAAGTTTGTCTTTTTGTCTTCCATTATAAAGCACATGCACTTGTCGAGTTATTCTCTACATGCCAAGTATGTTCCCTAAGTGATGCAGACAACAAAAAAAATCATGATTGATGTCCTTTTGTATAAAAGGGTATTTCTGTAATTTTCAGATTTGCTGGAAAATCTGGAAAAAATGTCTAGGCCTAGGTTATTTTCTATTTAGTATTTTATTAGTTCTAAAGTAATTAGCTTTATTAGGTTTTTCCTCTTCTAAATAGATTTCTTATATAGGAAAATAAGTTCTTGTTGGACCAGGAGTAGGCATCTCTATATAAGGTTTATGTAGTCTAAAATAAGCCTTTTAATATTTCAATGACAGTTGATGAATAAAATTCCAGAAATATGCTTTTGATTGTGTGACTTAACCTCCCCTTAGGTGTGACTCCTAAGAACCTAGGTGAAAAGCATAGGTTTTTCTATCCTCTAGGTGTTACTCTGATAATCAATCTACATCCTTCTTATATTCCAGCATAAATTCACAACGTTACAGCCCTAAACAACCTCTAAAAAGTCAGATTCAGAACAGCCTCCTAGGCTGCCCTACATTAGTTGGTATCAGAGCTTCAAGATCCTAGGATGCGTTCTACTTCAATTATGGTGACTGTCTGTCAACGAATTGAATTCTAAGTTTGAGAGCATTATGCAAGCAGTTGGGCAAGAGTTAAGTCTACAAATGATAGGATGGATGCAATGGAAACATCTCACAATGCTAGGTTTGGTAGGGTGCAAGTAGCATTAGATAGTTTGACAAAGGCTGTTCTAAGCAAGTATCCTGTTGAAACAACCCCTAAACCTAGCACTGAAATTGGAAATCGAGGTTTGCAAGGGTTGGCTAATGATCAAGCAACAGATCCCAATGGCATGCTGAATCATGGAAGAAGGTACTGAAAATCTTAATCAGCAACTTGAGAAGCAAAATCAGCAAGCTGAAACTACAAAATGGCATGCAAAAGAGATAGAGCAACCTGCTTTTGCTGACAAGACAAAATTGGAATTATTTTCCGAAGGGTAGATTCTACAAGAAACAAATGTATTTCAGATTGACAATGACTTGGAGAGTGAACGAGAAAAGGCATTCTCTAATCAGTTTATTACAAAGCTTAAAGAAATAGGTGTTGCACTTGATGTAGCCAAACAAAAGAAAAATGTTGATGAGCAGAATGTTAATGAAAGCAATGATAGCAAGGACAAAGTGCAACTGGCAATGCAAATGGAGTCATTGTTCATGATTTTGATTTTGAAATTTATAGCACAAAATTCATATTATCATTACTGTCTCCTACAAAGTGGTTCATATTTAATGGAGGTCACTGCACATTATGTGGGTTTTGCTACATCGACACTTCAAAACTCGAGGTTGAGTTTTTGCCAAGCAAGGGCGCAGACTGCAAAAGAAGGAAGAATAATATCTTTTTGTATAGAAGGGTATTTCTGTAATTTTCAGATTTTCTGGAAAGTCTTGGAAAATTTTCTAGGTCTAGGCTATTTTCTGTTTAGTATTATATTAGTTCTAAAGTAATTAGCTTATTTAGTTTTTTCTTATTCTAAATAGATTTCTTATATAGGAAAACGAGTCCTTGTTGGATTAGGAGTATAAAGGTTATCTAGTATTTTAATAATTTACTGACAGTTGATGAATAAAATTCCAGCAATTTGCTTTAGATTGTGTGACTCAATCTCCCCTTGTGTTTCTATCCTCTAGGTGTTAATCCTAGAATCCATCCACTTCCTTCCTCATATTCGAGCTTAAATTCACAACATAACAGCCCTAAACAACCTCTAAAAAGTCAGATTCAGAATAGCACAGTAGGCTGTCCTGCATCACTAAGCTTTTGGCTAGCTGTTTTCACTTGAATTCTCTTTTACTCAATCTATTTAGGTATGGTATGGTCAGATAACTTTATTGGTCCATGTAGAACAATGTAATAGCAAAGATACTCAGATTATGAATCATCCTTATGAAATATTACCTTTTAACAAAAAATAAATTCTAGAAAGCTATCAAATAATAATAAAATTTTAAATGTACTAAACTAGCAACGAATGAGTGAGCTTTCTTGTGCCTATACTGCATAATTGGTCTCGCATGTACAGTAGGTTTCGTTATGATATTTATTGTTCAAGTGGATGTGCAGGTTACTCTTCTCTATCAAGGTTCTGAAGATACAACTGAAAATACATCAGCAGCGACAATAGGCATCATTAAGGTTTTGACTTGGGCTTGCATTTTTTGACTTATAATTTAGCTTGGACTGACCCTCATTTTTCTCACATCTTATTAATGCAATCTCTGCAGTCATTGATTGGTCATTTTGATTTGGACCCAAATCGTGTTTTTGACATTGTAAGTTGTTCCTATTTGTTACTTTCATACAGTTCACTTTGTTGTACTGATGCAGAAATTGATAATCAGAGGTTAATTGTTGGATTGCAATTATTTCATGATCTTCAGGTTTTAGAGTATTTTGAACTTCAGCCTGATAGCAATGTCTTTTTGGAATTGATACCCATCTTTCCTAAGGTATGAATCATTGTTGTTAAGGTTGGCATAAATGTTCAAAATTTAAATTATGATTAAATAACACACAAGTTCAGGTTGCTCATACCATTGATTTTTTTTTCTTCAGTCGCATGCATCGCAAATTCTTGGTTTTAAGTTTCAATATTATCAGCGAATTGAATTAAATAGCCATGTCCCATTTGGGCTCTATAAGCTTACAGCTTTGCTGGTGAAGGAAGAGTTCATTGATCTTGATAGCATGTAAGTGGCTTGCCCAAGCTTTTATTCTATAGCACAGTGATTCCTTAAAGTTCTGTGATCATTGATTACTTTAATTCTTAATACTTGTAATGTTTCAAGAACTGTTAGTTGTCAGAAGTTCTTTAGCTGATCATCTAAATTCCATCAATATACTTATTTTGCTAGTTTCCAAAAAGAGAAACTTAACCTGTTATTTTTATGTGAATTGATTAAATGGAAATAATGTATCCATTTAATGATTAGAATTCATTGGGTGTGAGATTGGAATTAATTTGCAGATAGCATTGATGCTTTTTTAATCATTTTTAATTTTATTTCAAGTGCTTTCATGGTTACCAGCTGATTGTAATTTCATGGTTCCTTATGCTTAGCTGTGTTTTTTTTTTGTGTGTGGCATAGGATAGTGTTCCTTCTAGTCTAATGAGTGGATAATCAACAAGAAAATGAGTGCGCTTTATCTTGAAGGGTATTTTATTTTCAATTATGAGGATGATTTATTTCTTGCTGAGTATCATGCATTTTTTTTATCTACAGGATACTAGACTAGGGTCTTTATAGTCTTGCAATACACCAAAAAAAATCGATTGCAACGGGTACCCATGGTTTTGGATAGTAGGATGACCATAACCTATCCAGTACCCATCAGTTAAGGAACTTGGATAACAATATCCAAACCATTGGATTTCAAATATCCATTTGGTTAACCGTTATCCATACACTTATTTTTTCAAAAAGACTTAATTGAGTGCGTGATTTTTTATTTTTTAATTCAATAATTTTAATAAATTGGTCAAAAATATTATTAACATATAATCATATTATTAACAACAACTAAATAAGTTAAAAAACAGAAAGCAGAGAGCTAGAGATTGTTCTAGATTTAGAGCTTGTGAGCAGAGTTAGTGAGTATTTATAAGTAATGAAAAAAAATGTATTACAACACATGCACGCACACATGAACGTGGGAGCTTGTGTGTGTGTGTTTTCTGTGTTTTAGATCGGATATGGTTCTCATAACTGCAAATATTTTCCAGTTATAATTATATTTGTACTTAATGTGTGTGTGTGTGTCTGTGTTTCAGATTGGATATGGTTCGGGTTTCGGTTTTAATAGCATGAAAACCATAAGCACAAATATTTTTTCAGATTTTATCCAAATCCAAACCAAAACCATTTTTTACCTAAAAAACCTATCCATTTGGATCGGATTGGATGGATGCCCATCAAATTGCCACTTATCAACAAGGCATTTTAATACGCATTGCTTAGCCAACCTTTCATTAGATATTGCTTGTAGATCACTCAAGGATCCCTACTTCTAAGAAAAGATTCGTAAATTGAATGTACATGTGTTCACTTGGGATTCCTTCATTCATTAGATTTTCTAGGCTGTTCCTAGGAGGCAGTTGTGAGTCATGTGATGGTCAATTGAGGTTGGTTATGGTATTGTGCCTGACAAAATAAGAGCCAAAATGTTCAAGTAGTAACTAATCAGGCTTATCCTAATTGATAAATCAACCTGAACAGGATCACATTCATTTACCTATATTAAGACATGTACTTAATAATTTGTTCCTATTATGATGAAAAAAACCCTTCACTGATCAAACAACTGATTTCAGCTGCTAACTTTGGCAATGCGCATCAGATTTTTGCTGTGAGAAAATATTGTTGTGTTTGTGATATGTTACCTGTTTCTTCTTTATACAGCGTTCTGAAGTTTATGCTGCGCTATGCCTTAGTTCATGCCTCTATTTTGTGCTGCAGCTTTTTTTTTTTATGTTTTGTATTTTGTAATTTGATCATTCTTTTATTTTGCTTTGTTGTATCAATTGGTTATTTGATTGTTCTTTTTATCTTTTGAACTAATTTAATTTGCTCATCATTGCAGATGTGCACATTTACTTCCCAAGGATGACGAGGCTTTTGAGCATTATAATACATTTTCTTCTAAACGGCTGGATGAGGTATATTGCCATATTCTTATTGTTCCTTGTTACAGTATTCCACTATGTCTTTCTGCTTTCAGTTTTGTTTTCGTTTTTAATATTTTTTACCATCATGTTCAATGTATTTGTGTATATCAATGGTTTGTAGTGAAGGCTTTACATGTTCCTTTTCTGTTTGTTTGAAGTGCTTATGTGCTTTGTTTTATTCAGAGTATGCTTAGTCTTAATCCTGTAATCTGTGCATTCTTGATTTGATTTTCTATGCAAATTTTTGCAGGCTAACAAAATTGGAAAAATAAATCTGGCTGCTACTGGAAAAGACCTCATGGATGATGAGAAACAAGGAGATGTGACCGTAGATCTTTTTGCTGCCTTAGACATGGAAGCTGAGGCAGTAGCCGAACGATTCTCTGAGCTTGAAAACAATCAAACTTTAGGCTTGCTAACTGGTTTCCTTTCTGTGGATGACTGGTAGGTTTAATCTTGACATTCTGCTCTAAGGAAAATATAATCCGAGTAAACTATAAATGGTGCTTTTTTTGGGGAGAACATTTTAGCCTCATGGAGGAGGACAAAATATTTTCATAGGACTGCCAATTCTGAATATGTTTATCACAATCAACAGACCAATTTAACTACCACTGTCACCACATCACCACCACCACACAACAACAACCTCTCCCTTGCCACCAGCAGCAGCACCACCCTGTTACAATCATAACTACCATTGCAACCACTTCTTTAACACCTATACCTTTATACCAATGCAACCATGCCCAGACTACTACAATCACCCCACTATCACCATGTTACCACCATTACTTCACAACTACCAATGAAAATAATATATTATTCAAGAAATTGTTTTCCCTAATATAGTCAAACAATAGAAAACAGCTCTTTCTCCAAGATCCAGGAAAATATTTTCAGCAAAACAGATGCACTATAAATATCCTGAATTACTTAGCTAATTCCCATTCATAAAAAGTTTTTGCTTTGAATTGATTGCATCACACCTAATTGGACATGTAACAAGAGGAACTCTAGATATCATAGCTCAATGAGAAAAACAAAGGTACATGAACATGAAAGTTCTCTAGTGATGTTGCAAGATTACATTTGAACTTGAAATTGGATGATGCAGTTCACTGGACTGTCACCTATCCCTCCAAGAAAATGTCATGAAACATATTCAACAAAGTGAAAAGTAAAGCTTTAAAGGTCCAAATGGATAGGTCTTGTCCACCTGGTTTCTTCTCTTCATGCATGTCCATCCATGTCTACCATTGATCTGCCACTGTTTTCTCTGGATACCATTGTCATCATTGTCAGTTGGCAACTGCTTTGATGTTTTCCACAAATGACATTGCATTGCTGAGGAACTTTTTCATGTTCATGTACTTTTGTTTTTCTCTGAGTGATTTCCAGAGTTGCTCCTGTTTCTCACTCTCTTCTAATCGAATCGATGCAGTATGATGAAGAGATGGCTCTCTGAATGTCTATCATATTTTCTTTTATTAACATTCTGTTTTGTTATTATTTATGGAAATAACTCCTGCTTGGCTTTGCTATTCTCTGCTTATGATGTCTCTTGGTCTCCATTCTATTGATTTAGTCTTCGTTTTGTAATTACCTAGAAGACTTTTCCACTGCCTTTTCTCTTGAATGGTGGTTCTCATCTGAGAATATACTAAACCTTTGATTTAATATTGTCTGCAGATTGTAATGTTAACATCGTTTTCCTTCTGTCTTTCTTTTTGTTTGGTCTTCTCCCCTTTTGCACCATGATTCTTATTGATTGAATAAATTTTGGACTCTACTTTTAGATATTTGGTAGATATTCTTGATTTCAAATATACCATGTCAGTTATTTTTGCCGATGTTTGTTCCTGTAACCTACTTTGCTATTTAAAACTTATGGTAAAATTAAATGTCAAGTGATGTTCTTTGGTTTCTTTCCTTTAGTATTGAAAATAATTATTTTCATCCATGATGTGATCCCTCCTTTTTATTCATTGTTTAACTATCTAGGACTTTTCATTTATATAATTGAGTTTGGGGGAATGGATGAAAAGAAGGAAAAGAACATGAGATAATATATTTTCATCCATTGTTTCTATGTTTTTTCTACTAGGAGTTATCTTAGCCGCCGAGGTTGCGTTTTGACTCTAGGGTTATGAGATGAGATTATATTGTTTGGTGTGAAACTGTATGTGTAGTTTTGGGAGTTTTGTTTTGGTAAACTGTTTCCAGCTTTTGATGCATTTCAACTTTTTTGTTTTTCAACAGAGATATTTTGGTTTTTAAAAATGGTCTCACTAGTAGAATGCCACTAAGTTCATTTTTTTCCTTTTCTTCTTATTTTGCAATAATTATTGCTTCAAATGAGTGTCATTTTTATACTCCATAAAAAGATGATTTCTTCCAGCTCAAACATATGGATATTTTTGTTATGTGCCACAGAAATGTACTGGTAGAACACTAGTTTAATTGTAATGCATAGCTTTTTTCCCAAGGTATCATATTCATGTGGCTTCTGTTTTGTCAGGTATCATGCCCATGTACTTTTTGAACGTCTCTCTCCTCTCAATCCAGTTGCACATACTCAAATATGTAACGGCTTATTTAGGTAAAGTTTTGAATTTATTTTTATATCTGCGTTCATTGTAAAACAGGCACACACACACACACCTTATAGTCTTTGTGAATGTGCACTGAGGTTACTATGTAAATTTTTAGAATCTAAACAAAGAAGTCTCTTTCTCTGTTCCAATTATTTCTGCCACCCATCAGCATGGAAAATTAATGAAATTTTATTGTTTGTATTTGATGTGATATATTTTCAGGCTCATTGAAAAGCTGGTCTCATCAGCATATAATATTATTCGTCAAACACATATTCAAAGTTGTGGGTCACCAAGAATTGCTGGTATTGATGCTATGGGCGTGACAAGTTCTTCAGGCCATGTCTCTTTCATTGATCTTCCCAAAGAGTTTTTTCAGATGCTTGTCACTGTTGGACCTTATCTTTACCGTGATACATTATTGCTGCACAAGGTGCATGGTTTAATTTTTAATATTTGGTGAATTTTTTCATCTACATTGTATTTGTTTTATTTTAATTTTTTTTTGGTTTCTTTATGGATAGGTGTGTAGAGTGTTAAGAGGTTACTATATGTCTGCACTTGAGCTTGTAGATAGTGGTGATGGAGCTCTAAATGGTGAACTTCTTATTCCTGGAAATCGAGTTCCTCGTTTGCACCTAAGGGAAGCTAGGTCAAGGGTTGAGGAAGCCCTTGGAGCATGTTTACTTCCTTCTTTACAGTTGGTACCTGCAAATCCAGCTGTTGGGCAGGAGATCTGGGAAGTAATGAGTCTCCTTCCTTACGAGGTTGGCCTTTCATTATAACCGTCTTTTGATACTTCCAGTTTTGATGTTGGTTAAGTTTGACAGATAAATTTCTTCTGTTTTTACCAGGTGCGATATCGTTTATATGGTGAATGGGAAAAAGATGATGAGCGGAATCCAGTGATTTTGGCTGCTAGACAAACAGCCAAGGTACCATATGCATATCCTAATTTACTGTTGCAAGCTTGGTGTTTTAAGATAATCATACTCTATTCATTGTTATTTACTGGTGTTTGTTGTATGTTTCTCTTTGTTATCATGCAGTTGGATACTAGAAGGATATTGAAAAGGCTTGCGAAGGAAAATTTGAAGCAGCTGGGTAGGATGGTTGCAAAATTAGCTCATGCTAACCCGATGACTGTCCTTAGAACAATTGTTCACCAGGTGCTTTTTTTTTTAAAGAAAATGCTGCATTTGTTGTCATTGATCTGTATTTCATAAATCAAATCTAAGGTAAAGTTATTTGCTGGATTTTTGGCATGCAGATTGAGTCGTACAGGGATATGATCTCTCCTGTTGTAGATGCTTTCAAGTATTTGACTCAGGTTTGAATTCTCTCTTAATTTACAATGACTTCTCCTTGAGCATTTGAAATATGAAGTCATACTTAGCCATAAAAGCTTCTTGCATTGGACCTAATGATCTTCTCTACTTTTACACGTCCACAAACTTTTTCACTGTAATCTTACAGTTTTATGTGATTTTAGCTGGAAAAAAAATATTTAATTTATGTTCCAATAACATGATTTCTTTTAATTATTGACATTTCAAATCTAATTTTTGAATCTGTTAATCAATTAAGAACTAGAAATGTTGGAATCATCTATCACTGGTTTAGCATGTCTTCCTAGCTGTAGTTGGTGTGTGAATGTATCTGTACTTGCAGCCTTTCGAAGTTGAGAATCTTTTTTGGCTTTGTCATTTCATTTTCCAAAATAATGCTTCCTCTCTCTTCAATTGATATTCATGTTTCTAGTTTTCATTCTCTAATTTTTCCACTGCAATTTATCATCTCTATTTCTTGAAAACAGTCCATGTGAAAGACGGACCTTCGTTTCCTTTTGCATGTAATTCAGGATTGGAATTTCATTGTTTCATCAAAGCTATATCAGAGTAGTTGCTAAGGCAATTGAAATTGAAGTTATTTACTTTCTTTCAGATAGGAAACAGACATAGCTGATTGAAATTGTGCTCTTAAAACTGACCAGTAGCTTTCTCTATTTTAATGTTAAATTAGAAGTAGAAGATTGGTAATACTGTAATTGACAAAAATGGCATGAGTTATGATGCCATCAAAGTAATAAAAAAGAAAAGAAAGAAAGAGGTATTGGTAAAAGAAAAGGAGGTCTTTGGTATATTAAAAAAAAAGAGGTTTCTGAAGTTGATCGTTTTGGTTTTGAAGACAACAGTGATGATATTTTGTTTTGAGGAGGAAAAGATTCACTTCTTGCTGAAGAGACAGAGAGATGTAACATCCATTTAAATAGGAGGGAAAGATTTGCAGATGTTTTCTTGTGACTGCACAGACCACAGAGTGTATGCAAAGTGTTTGATGAAAATTACATATTTAGCCTTGATTAAAATTGTTTACAAAATAAGAGACTAAGAATATTTGTATGTATAAAAAATGCAGGCACAATGCTAACTTGCCTAAACTAAATTCAGCTATGGATGTGTTTGGATTTGGCATCTATGGGACCACCACCCAATTTGTACATCCACAACTTCACATAGAACAATTGTGTTCCTGGTCATTAATCTGAACAGCAAGAACACTGACAAAAAAGCCTGAGTCCTGATCTGTTGACCCTTCCAACAATGTTTGCAAAATTAATGAACAATTTGCATATCCTTGTGTATACAATTATTTAGGGATGCTTATTGACAGTCATTTCAATATATCTCTTTATCCGTGCAGCTCGAGTATGATATTTTGGAATATGTTGTTATTGAGCGGTTAGCGCAAGGTGGCCGTGATAAGCTGAAAGATGATGGCCTTAATTTGTCAGACTGGCTTCAATCACTGGCTTCATTCTGGGGTCACCTGTATGTTTACATTTCCTCTTTTCCAAAACACTGCTTTTTTTTTTTTTGTGTGTTTTTCTACTTGTAGAATTTATATTGCCCCTGTATCAAAACTAGAGCCTTTAACAAATATGGTTGCTTAGCAGATGAGAATTCAATGTTGAGAGTCTTTTAATCTATTGTAAAGGTTGGATGTCTTGCTGAACTTTGATATGCACAATCATAAGTATGTGTTTGGTGTTTTCCCTTTTGGTTTCTGGTTTTTGTATCTGCTTGTCAACTTTGTTTTATTATATTTTGCATGAGTTATATTGGAGTCTATCCTTGGAGTCTATCTGTGTGTTAAACTATTCTATTAAGAGTTTTAGGTGTATCTTGGGAAGCTTTTCATCAGTTTCCAGGTTTCAGATTTAACTCAGCAAAAGCAGGATAACTGGAGCTGAGGTTGTTGTGGACATTGCAGATTTTCTGAGTCCCTGATTTAGGAGGTTAGCACAATTCCAACATGACTTGGCATTGAATAGGCACTAATCAGAGAAATCTATGGGATTTGGAGATGGAAACAGTCGAAGGTTGTTGGAATGGGAAATGATATCTGAGTAAGAGAGTTAGTTGGCAGATAAAAAACAAAAAAAAGAAGAAAAGTGAAGGGTAGTTGGGATTACATTATTCAAACTTGAAAATAATGTTATTTCTTTGACAACTTTTCAAGTTTGACGTACTTGAGATTGGAGGTGAAAAAGACTATTCTTACTTTGATCATTGAGATTCATGAGTGACCTTGTTGGTGGTTATTTTATGAATCAACAGTGGAAATTTACAATAAAGCTGGCTTTGTGCTTGGGGGTTGGTCGCCTGGTTCATTGGGATTGCATTATTCAAACTTCCATTTGGTTCTATTTCTTCTATGTCTCTTCAAGATAAATATTCAGATAAGATTGATGACTTAACCTGTTCAAAGAAGGGCTGTTTCTGTGTCAGAGGTGGATTTTTCAGTAAAACTTGCCGTTAGAGTTTCTAATGCAACTTGGAATATTGGTGACTGTAATGAAGACATTATTGGAAAATGGTAGCAAGCTAGTACCCTGAAGTAAGAAAAGGGACGGAGATATACGGTTCATTGTTGAAAGGTACTTGTTGTTGAAATACTCTTTAAGTTGCAGATTTTGATTGATGGTGGAATGTATGGAAAGTCTCTTGCATGCATAATTGTGCTATTTGGTGGGGTTTTCTCAGCGAACATGTAAATGGCTAGGAATTGGTGTTTAATTTACTGTCCTCCTGAAGAGCTTATGTTTAGGTATGGTCTGAAATTTGAAGGCAGTTTGGTTCTGGATATTTCAGATTATTGTCAGACTTGTCTTTCTCCTTGATGCTTCTTTCAATGAGTGTTTCCAATAATGTAACGTGGAAGCAGTATATGTTTTTGTCAGAACTGATGTTCACTACATCCTACCAATGTGAGTCCTGCAGAAGTGTATTGTTGTTTTATGAGACGAGTGTTCTGAACATGGGGAGAGAGCACTCTGTTTTGATTGTGGCTGCATTAGCTTGTATTGGCGATGACATTAATGTTCTCCAGGGCTCCACAATTTCTTCATGATTATGGAAGGCGTGCATAGCTAATTTGGAATGCCATGCGTGGCATGAAGGCTTTTGAAGTAAAATCAAACTCTGTGGAGGTGACACTCAGAAATATGTCAGAGCTCTCAATGTTGCCTGGCTGTTCAGTAAGACATTGAATGGGGGTAGTTCACTTTAGTCCACAAAACTTTGCTTTTCTTTTTGTTGATTATAGTGCATGTGCATAGGCTGCTGGATATCTTTAATATGCAAAACATTTTTTATTCTGGAAAAAGAGTGTCATATCAACACATGCATGTTCAGAAATATTAGGCTGGCAATTTTTGGGGTTGCATAACTGTCTTGACTCCCTTTCCTTTTTAGAAGTTCTGGCGATTAGAACCTGTAGTTTATTCTTTATTCTTTTTCCTTTTAATTTCTTTTGTTGTGTCTTTGTCTAGTCATCCAACTAGGTTGGTGGGGAATACTGTATGGGGGTTTACTGACATGTCTCAGAGAAGTTTTCTGTGCCTCTTTTTAAATTCCGTGCTTTGCATAGTCACTGGATAATCATCAAGGACCACTGTCATAAAATTGGGTTGCACATGCTTAATATTCCTCATGTTATTTTCTTAATACTGTGCTAAACCTATTTCAGAGAGAGAGATGGGAGCAGGGAAGGTAATGCTGCTTTGGCTGCTTTTTGATAGACTTCTTGTCTAGGTTTCAACTAAGGGAGATCAATTTTTTTTTTATTTCCTGATAGCTGCTATAAAGGATGTGTTGAATGCTAATGAAGTGTCATTGCTACCTCTGGACATCTTAGCTATAGGAGCATAGTTTGCTAAGAAAAAATCAAACCTCTTGAGCAGTGGGGACAATTCATCTGTTTATATCAGACTTATCAATTGCTTTTCTGTACTTTTCTAATGATTGGTGGTTCTGGTCTGTGATTGTGATCCTTATCCTCTTCAGTCGTCTTTACTGTGCCAAATTAACAAACTTTTCGAGGGATTTAAGTGGTTCTGTTCATTTTTTCACATTGACCTTTTCTCCCCTTTTATTCCTCTCCCTCTTTTCATGGTTTGCCTCCTTATCCTGTCTGAGCATTTCGTTCTCAAAGCTCTTCTTCTTGATGTTATTGTGGCCAATTACATGGCTTAAATAATCTTATAAGCACAAATCTGTTCAGGGATACTAAATTTTTTTCCTCCTGTGTGGTCATGGTCAATATCATTCATTCTAGTTGCATGCTTTCATTCATACACATATATACCAAAACACAAGCATCCAAATCCACATGTTCCAAATTTGTATTTTTAGAATGCCCTCAATTTGTTGTTAAATGTACACCATGTTTATTTCCATCCTTTTGGAATCCTGTTTTAATAGATAAGCCCTCATCCAAGGTGCGTATACACTACATCCATCACCTCTTTTCTTATTCTTGCATATATCCTATGCAATCCAGAAGGCTGATTCTTTTACCGAGTAGCATTTTATGAGTTTGGATAAGGTCTGAGTGAAGTGATTGGTGTGGCCTTTTGGGTTTGGTTCCAATTCCTTATGAACAGAAATTTCACTATAGTCTGGCAGTTGGCAAGCTTAGTTATCTGTAGCAGATAGAGGAACTGGGGGAGGTAGGATGTAAATGATTTGGTTGACTGTGAGAATAATCTTTAGGATCTTGAGGTGAAGTCCACAGAGATTTTGGTCATAGAATCAGAGTTTGAATCAGGTGACTGGTCTGCGGGATATGTTTGTGGTACATAAGGATTTTCTTTAAAGTTATGTATATTGTGTCCGTGGATCAATAGGAGGTTTGATTTTGGCCGTGTTGATTTGGTAATCTACCTTTTAGCAAGGTTATATCATATTTAGTGTAGATGTATTTATTCACAGCTGATGTTTCCTTAATTAACTCATGATTCTATTGTTGTTTCATTTTGTTCCCATTCTTCATTACTGTGCGTGCCTAGGCATCCTCAATATTCACTTCTATTGTAATGAAATATTGTTTCAGTATCAAAGTTAATTGGCGACTTCGGCCTTTACTAGATTGTGATGGGAGCTAATTACAAGAATCCTGTTGATCTACAATGCTCTTATCAGTTAGGCGTGTATCACATGTTAGAGTGTCTGAATTTTGTTTGTCAGAACATATCTTAATGATAGCAGTGCTGCATAATAATAATTTGGTAACTATCTTGGATAATTTATATTAATAAAGCAAAGAGTAGAGATGTAATAAGATACAAGACAAGCAAACAGTTACATGGTCACTGGTAAAGATGAGATTGTTGGTTGACCATCTGGGGCTTGTAGCATCGATATGGATAAATGGCTTTGATGATTGTCTTAGTTTATTACGCTCATGTATGCTGAATGTGCCATCTCTTCAAGCTTCAAAAACACCAAGTTCAACACCTGCTGAAGTTATGTGACAGTTGATTTCCCGTTTTAGTAGCTTTTGAATTTATTTGAACTGCTATGATACTACACTTATTTGAAATAGTTTCATTAATAAATTAAAGATCAATTCCACTTGACTATTTCCCACCTCAGCTATGTGCAATGTAAAATCATCAAAGCCTTTCATAATTTCTTAAGATGATTGCTTTTGCTAATTTCCTAGTCCACTTATTTTATTTGCACTTAAAAATTCATCAAGTTTAATTGGTGGAATTATTTTATCTGGGCTTTCTCTTGTTGAGATCACTTGTGGCTGCTTCTACTAATTTGGTCTCTTATATATTAGCTGTTATGCATTTAAGAGATGCTCAATCTGTTGTATGATGCATTAATTTCCATACTTGTTCATAACGTGTTATGAAGTTCTGGTGTTCTTGTAGTGATTTGATGAAATGCTATCCCTTCCTCTCCATGGATCATGATGATGATATAATTTTTTTTTCTTTGATTTCTTTTACGTTATACAAATAATATTGTTGATGAACTTGGAACTTTATGTAAAGAACTACCTCTTCTTCTTCTCCTTTTTTTTTTGTTTTTGATTACTTGAAATTGCATGAAGAGAGTTTGTTTATTCTCAGGTGTAAGAAGTATCCATCTATGGAATTGAGAGGCCTTTTCCAGTATCTAGGAAATCAGTTGAAAAAGGGCCAGGGGATTGAGCTTGTTCTTCTGCAGGTATCATTCAGATCTAGAAGTTACAAAATTTATAACTTATAATTAGACGTCCAGTTGCCTATTAATAGTGGAGTCTTATGATTATGTCAGGAGCTTCTTCAACAAATGGCAAATGTTCAATACACAGAGAACCTAACAGAGGAACAGTTGGATGCAATGGCAGGGAGTGAGACTCTTCGGTATCAAGCTACTTCTTTTGGTGTAACCCGAACTAACAAGGTCTCATTGCTCCCTTTAAGTGTTCCATGCAACTGTAGCAAGTTATGTTTCAATAAGTTGATTATTTCAATGGAGGCACATGCCCGAGTAAAATAGTGGTTTAGTTTCTTCCTGAATTTGGATTTCATGGTGGAAAACTCATTTGTTTTTTCCTTTTCACTGAGATTTATTTTTTAATTAAGACAATGATCTAGCTTTTCTCTGTGCACTAAAATCAACTAAGTAAATCATACTTTAGTAAACGGTATTTCATTATATACTACCTCTATATTCTTATATATTATCTGGAAACATTTATGTGATAGACAAACAAAAGTGAATGATATAGATCCCTGTAGTCAAACCCTCTAGTTTGGGATTGAGGATTCTGAAGCTTATTCTAATGTTACACATCCAAGGTTATGTGATGTCAAAATACCCTGATGTTGGGCTAAAAGCGTTTCTTGTGACCTGGTGATTTCATCAACACCGTTGCGGAAACTAGTTTATTGAAATACAAGTTCCATTTGGAAATGTAGGATTTTCTTATTTGGGCTTTGGGGATTCCATTTGTTGAAGCTTGAAAATCATGACAGATTCTTCAGTTGTCTAAACTTGCTCAAAGAGCAAATATATGCTATTAGATTAAGCTAGGCATCCTAGGGTTCCCTCGTTTGCCCTTGCTTGCTACATATTCCTGTAGTTAGTGTACTGTGGTTATGATTTAGTTTACATTTCCTATTGTTGCTGAACTTGAGCATATATCTGCAAGCTACTTGAGCATGAGATTGTTATTGCTAAGTATGGAAGTTTTGACTCTGCAATATTCCTTTTCACTTTTACACCACAGACATTCCCAGACCGAATTTCCAACACATCAGGGCAACTTACAAGCTATGTCTAATTTATTCTCTGTGCAGGCACTGTTCAAATCTGCTAACAGGCTACGAGACTCATTGCTTCCTAAGGATGAACCGAAGCCAGCGATCCCCCTTTTGTTACTTATTGCTCAACATCGTTCTGTGTAAGCAGTACAACTTTATTTCTTATATATTTGCTTAAAATAATAGATTTTTTTTCTAAAGGATATTTTCTGAGAAGAAAACATGGAAATGGTGTAGGTTGTGAAGGACGTTTATTTTTTAAACATGGATGATTTTTTACTTTATCCTCTGTATACAAATCCTTTTCCACCAAGTGCAACATGTATCTGAATATTCTTGTGTGCATATTTGAAATGGGTATATGTCCCTAATTATTTCTTTTTGCATCTATTCATGAATGTTTACGCAATTTGGTCCTCTTTCTTATTTAAATCTTTTTCTGTTTTAATGTTAAAATTCTGGAGTAATTTTTGCTGTCTGTCTTAACTTTTGACATGCTCTTTTCCATGGGATGTGCTTGATGTTGGTTGGAGTGCTGACTTATCATATATTTTTTTCCTCTAGGGTTGTCATAAATGCGGATGCACCTTACATTAAAATGGTCAGTGAGCAGTTCGATAGGTGTCATGGAACCCTTCTTCAATATGTGGAATTCCTCTGTAGTGCTGTGACGCCACCCTCAGCATATGCTCAGTTGATTCCCTCTCTTGATGATCTTGTCCACCTGTACCACCTTGATCCTGAGGTCTCTCCTTCCTTTCTCTCTGTGTGTGTTTGTATTGTTCAAGCCTCTAATTTTTCTGTATTTTGGTCATTGATTTATCCTATTATGTCTGCTTGATCATTTATAAATTACATTTAGAGTGTTGTTTACTGTGCAGTATTATTTAGTTTTTATGACAGGTATCCTTATGCTTGTACATAACTTTAATCTTCATTTCTCTGTGCATTTTAGGTTGCATTTTTAATATATCGCCCAGTCATGAGGCTTTTCAAGTGCGCTGGCAGTTTAGATGTTTTCTGGCCCTTGGAAAACAATAAAACAGTAACTAATACAAGTGCAATCCTGGAGCCTGAAGCCATAGAATGTTCTGGCGGAGTGATTCTGGATCTTGGCTCTTCCCATAAGTCTGTAACGTAATAATCTTGTCTTTTACTTTGTTTTATTCTGTAGCATTTCTTGGCCTGTGATTCTTTTTCTTATACACTAACTTGTGTGTGGAATACCTAATAAGAAACAACGATTTTATGAAGAAAGTTACTTTTATAGTAAAGAATAATCATATATCAATGGTATGTAGGTGGTCGGATCTTCTTGAGACTGTGAAAACCATGTTGCCTTCAAAAGCCTGGAATAGTCTCTCACCTGATCTCTATGCAACTTTTTGGGGACTCACACTTTATGATCTCTATGTTCCTAGAAACCGTTACGAGTCTGAAATTGCCAAGCAGCATGCTGCTCTTAAAGCTCTGGAAGAGCTTTCTGATAATTCTAGTTCAGCAATTACTAAAAGGAAGAAAGAGAAGGAAAGGATTCAAGAATCTCTTGATCGTTTGACTAGTGAGCTCCGTAAACATGAAGATAATGTTTCATCTGTTCGTAGACGACTCTCTTGTGAAAAGGACAAATGGCTGACTTCCTGTCCTGATACTTTGAAAATCAATATGGAGTTCCTTCAGCGTTGTATTTTTCCCCGTTGTACTTTCAGCATGCCAGATGCTGTTTATTGTGCCATGTTTGTACATACTCTTCATTCACTTGGCACTCCGTTTTTCAACACAGTAAACCATGTTGATGTTCTGATATGTAAGACATTACAACCTATGATATGCTGCTGTACTGAATATGAAGCAGGTAGACTTGGAAGGTTTTTGTATGAGACATTAAAGATTGCTTACTACTGGAAGGTATTGACAACTTCATGGTCCTTTCTGTTATTCAGATTTATTTTTGCTTTCACTAATTGGAGTTTGTTTCATAAAGTAAAAGAAATTATTTTTTTGCTAAATTAAATTATATGCAAGTGCACACGGGAGTGTGCTTGTTTGAATTTAGCACTTGTGTTTGATTGAAATAACCATTTGTTTGCTTTTCTTTTTGCCTGCACCCTAACTCAATGCTCTTCTTTTCTTTTATTGAATGCTTTGCTACCAGAGTGATGAATCTATATATGAACATGAGTGTGGAAATATGCCTGGATTTGCTGTGTATTATAGATTTCCAAACAGCCAACGGGTTACATATGGTCAATTCATCAAGGTTAGTTCTTGAGATGGAAGTTGTATTTATTTTTTTCAACTGGTTGTCATTTTCACAAACTGAAATCTCTTTCTGAATATTTCGTCATCTGGATGACTTTGCATCAAGTGTTGATTCTTTATCTACCTTTCTGCATTTAATTCTATTCATCTACATAATGCATTGTTCAGCCTTTAATGTACTTTTCAAACTGAGCTTATTGGTCTTACTTTTCTTAAGTTCATATCTGGACATGTGTTAAATTGGGGACTAATTTTTATGTAGGATCCCCATATTGAAACTAGTCATGCTCAGGAAATCCTGAAGTCATCTTTAAGTATCCACTAGTGCTAATATGTGGCATTAGTTGAAATCTAGAAGTCTTACGGTCTTCTAAATGATATTGATTCTGGTTGCAAATCCTCTTGGGAACCGGAAAAAGTTTAAGCTTTAAATTAATTTCTTGAGATTTTTTTTTATGAATGGTCACTATAGTTTTTATATTTTCTTCATTGATAATATTACATTGAAGATCATTTTTGTTTTTATTCCACTTGACCCATTGCTGCCTCTTACTTTTCCCTTCTTTGCTGCCTTTTTCTTACTCTCGTCTTTTCTTGATCATTTTCCTTTGGCCAAGTTCAACCTTTTGGTCAGTCACTACTGATATTTAAGGCACAGAGATATGTGATTTATTGAATCATCTGTTAAAACCAGATATTATGTGTTTACTTTTATACCATAATTGGGTATTGGTCATATTAGTGGTAATTGTTTATTCATTTTATCTGCTCTTTTGGTGATAGGTACACTGGAAATGGAGTCAGAGAATGTCTCGGCTATTGATTCAGTGTCTGGAATCATCTGAGTACATGGAAATTCGAAACGCTCTTATTTTGTTGACAAAAATTTCAGGAGTTTTTCCAGTTACTAAAAGGAGTGGTATTAACCTTGAAAAACGAGTAAGAGACGTCAAGAAAGGAGACCTTTATTTATCTTAATTTTATGGTTTCAAACCATAACTTCAGTTCTTTTCCTTTGTCTCCTTTTCTATACAGGTAACTAGAATCAAAAGTGATGAAAGGGAGGATCTCAAAGTTTTGGCAACAGGTGTTGCTGCAGCTTTGGCTGCTAGAAAGGTTGGTGGGATTCACTAGTGAATTTAGCTTCCCTTGCTACATATTTAAAAAATTTCTTGTTATTTGCAGCCTTCGTGGATTACAGATGAAGAATTTGGCATGGGATATCTTGAAATAAAGCCTCCATCTGCTGCATCAAAATCTTTATCTGGAAATGCAGCTGCAGCACAAAATAGTTCTGCTCTTAATGTTTCTCAAGGTGAACCTGCTGAGGGAAGAGCACCTCACACTGGAAGCCAACATGGAGATCCTGGGAATTCAACCAGAGAGCAGATATCCAGGGCAAAACATGCTGATGGGAGGTCAGATAGAACAGACAATGTCTCACATTCGAAATTTGATCAAGGGCATCAAAAATCCAAAGGTGGTTCATCAACCAATGGGTCAAATGCCCAGTCAGCTGGTTCTGCAGCTGCTGTTCATGTAGGAGCATCAAGATCAGAAAATCGAAAGGGGGTGGATGATTCATCAAATAGAACATTGGAGGATGGCACTGTCAGAGCTGCTCCAAAGAACTTAGCGGAGTCTGAGGTATTGTCTAGATTGTGTTCAATATGGTACATAGACAATTTTATATAGTGCGTCAATGAAGGCAATGTTAAACATTCTTATTGAACAGCGGTAGTGAGATTTTTTTTTCCTTGTGTCGAGGGAAAGAAACAATACCTTTTTTCTGTTGAAATAGACACGAGGTAGTGATTTTACAATTTGGGACCCACAAGATATTTATTATTTCTTGAATCCTTAAAAGGATATATTATAATTTACCTTTGGCTGATTTTCTTTTTCCTTCTCTTTATTGACAGATGAAAATTTCCACAAAGCGGCTGGTTTCCAAAACACCAAAGCAAGATGTTGTAAAAGATGATAATAAATCTGGAAAAGCTGTTGGCCGAACTCCATCCTCATCCACAAGTGACAAAGACATCCAGGTTCATTTATCAGAGGGCAGGCAAGGGGGTGCTGCTAATGTTTCTTCTGCACTCACATTGAATGGTAATGCAGTTTCAACATCCGGAAAAATATCTACCCTGTCTACAAGAGCATCTGATTCTTATGGTGCTGAATCAAAGTCAGATAGTGGACTTAACAAACCTATGCCAAAAGCTGAAGCAACTGAAGTTGCTGATGTGCAGAAGCCACCTCAACTTGTTCATTCTCCTAGGCATGATAACTCTGTTGCTGCTTCAAAGTCCAGTGATAAGTTGCAAAAAAGAGCGAGTCCTGCTGAAGAACCTGACAGATCAAGTAAACGGCGAAAAGGGGATGGTGAATTGAGAGATTTAGAGGGTGAAGTTAAATTCTCTGAAAGAGAGAGGTCTACAGATACTCGATCTGCGGATCTTGATAAAGTGGGAAATGATGAACAGAATAAGCATAGGAGTACGGATAAACCTTTGGATAGGTCAAAAGATAAAGGTAATGATAGATATGATAGGGATCATCGGGAAAGATCGGAGCGTCCTGATAAATCCCATGGGGATGATAGTTTAGCTGACAGATCGAGAGACAAATCAATGGAAAGATATGGAAGAGAGCGTTCGGATGAGAGAGGGATGGATAGGGGTACTGATAGGAGTTTCGATAGACTAGCTGACAAAGCCAAAGATGACAGAAGCAAGTTACGGTACAATGATACATCTGCTGAAAAATCTCAGGGTGATGATCGTTTTCATGGGCAAAACTTGCCTCCACCACCACCTTTACCTCCTCACATGGTTCCCCAGTCAGTTACTTCTGGTAGAAGAGATGAAGATGCTGACCGAAGGTTTGGAACTACCAGACATGCCCAGAGGCTTTCTCCTAGGCATGACGAGAAAGAACGAAGACGATCAGAAGAAAATTCCTTGGTTTCACAAGATGATACAAAACGAAGAAAAGAAGATGATGTTCGTGAGAGAAAGCGAGAAGAGCGAGAGGGGTTGTCAATTAAGGTATGAATTAGCCGCTAACTCGTTGATTCCATTTTGATTCTTAATTAAGTGGCCATTCAGCACTTAATACATGCAAGATTGGACTGAGTATGAAACAGTTGAATCTGATTTATCATTTCTAGGAATGGCAATGACATTTAATAGAGGACAACATATACCTGTATAACTGATATTTGTACTTTTGTTTTCTTTAGTTTCTTATAGTCGCTTGCTCTCCTTTGTGATAGGAGGTTTGTTTTATTTGCCACCTGCATAATTTAACTGTTGCTGTCATATGGTATTTGTTCCTCCATGTTTTGGCATATTGATAGAATGCTATCTTTTATGGTCATATGGACTCTGAGCATGAGTGCATAAAAGTGAGCTGTTTTAATGTCATAGTTTCACTTGTAATTCATAATTGTTTTAGTTTGCTTGTCAAGCAAATTTTTCTCATTGGGCCGTGTTGATGTATGATATTTCTTGTGGTCTTGATAACATACCCATTGTTGGACTCCATAGTTTTTGGTGTTTGGCTCTCTTTGTAGCCCAATGGCTTCAGTCATCTGTATCATGAATAATTTCTTTTGTCCTGGATATTTAGCACTTTTTGCAGAGGGCAACACTCTGCTTAACATGTTCTACCTTGTTTGAGTAGAGACAATATAAATTACAAGTTCATCTGATCGCTTCTTGGCATGGATCATGTTTTGCATTTTGGTGCTTGTTGGTTTGAATTGGAACTGTTACCGACTTAGACAAGCAAGAGATTCTCCCCTGGATATTTATACAGCCGTGCTCTGATTCATCCATTATGTGCAAATGCTTTGACATCATAAATTTGTGAGAGTCTGAGTCTGGAATGATTTACACTGTACGAACTACAATTGTCAATTTGGATATTGTACCATTTAAAGATGAAATCATCCAAGAAAAATAAGCCTTGAATATTATCCAAACTATTAAAGAGAAATAGATGATGGTCTATTTTTATTTTTTTAGAACAACTAGATGCTGTTATTCTTTTATTGGTCTCTTTGTGTTTAGAAGAAGAGAGGTTTTTGCTTATATCTCTGAGTTGGTAATTTGTAGGTGGAAGAGAGGGAAAGAGAAAGGGAGAGGGAGAAAACCCATCTCTTGAAGGAGGAAATGGATGCTGGTGCAGCTGCTAAGAGACGGAAAATTAAAAGAGATCATCTGCCAACTGGGGAAGCTGGTGAATATTCTCCTGTTGCCCCACCACCTCCTCCCCTTGGTAGTGGCATGTCACAATCATATGATGGTAGGGATAGGGGAGATCGGAAGGGGGGCACGATTCAGCGTACAAGTTACTTGGAGGAACCTTCCATAAGGATTCATGGTAAAGACGTAGCTGGCAAGATGGCTCGTCGTGATGCTGATCCGTATCCTTAAAATCCATTCTTTAGTAATTAATAATGCATGCCATCATGTGCATATTCAATTGAGGGATCTGGAAGCCAGTAAAATTGTTTAAATCCCTGTTCCCTGTCCGCTGCAAATTGTAATTTGTGATGGGGTAATTTTTCAACATTAAGCTGTACACCTTGCATTTTGCGTTTAGTTGTGTACTGGCTTGTGGACATGATGTGCATTAGGCATGCAGCATTACAATGTTGTAGTTTTGCCGTCAAGCTAGCTTGTGATGCGAATACAATGCATGCTTCGCTATTTCTTTGAAGATCGTTGTTTTATATTGCAAGTCCTTAATCAGCTTTTAGAATGTATGACCGGGAATGGGATGAGGACAAGAGGCAGAGAGCTGAACAAAAGCGGAGGCACCGCAAGTAGTGGATGGGCCATAGCTTGAGATGTATTTTCTGGATGGGCCATAGCTTGAGCGGGAATGGATGTGCTTGATTGTGTGAGTTCCTGGTCTTAATTCTTTTATCCATTTAATTCTACCACAGTTCAAGATTTTTGCCAGTTGTCTAAAGTTTCAGGAATGGCAAGTTAGATTTATGCCCTTTTTGTATGCTATTGTAAAAGTGTGAGCTATGTAGTACAGTGAAACTTGCCAATTCTCTCCTAAACTAAGTGTAAAAATAAATTTTGAGATAGATTTTCTTGCCTCCTATCCCTTCTATGTTTGGTGATGCATCCAATATACTCGAAGAATGACAAGAGCTGCTGTTATAATGGTAGTCTATGTTTGCTTCTAGCTGCTATAATTGGTAAAAAGGGAGAGACTTTTACTTCATGATTGCTGGTGGGACATGATTAGTGAGTCATATTGTTTTTTCCATGCAAGTAGCACTTCCCGGTAAAAGGGTTCCAGCGCCATAATCAGTCACCTCTCTATCCATCAGTTCCTTGTGCCACCAAATTGAGCTGCTTTTGTCTGAATGCATAATTAGCGTGTTTTAGGGCTTTATTCTTCTTTTTTTTCGTAAAAAGAAAGAAGAATACAAGGGGAGATTGGCGCTTCTGTAATCAATAATGTTAAAAGATTGTGGAAAGTAGCGGCCATAAAGAGAACCTGATTCGTCTTAAAGAAAACCTGATATCAGAGATAGTTTTATATTCTTTTGGTTTTTATATGAGATCCCATAGGTGTTTCCTTGTTCTTGAAGAGATGCAAGACATGAAGCAATCTACATGAAATATTCCGCAAAACCAAGAAAGATTATGGATAACTTGTTCTTATGGAAGAGTGCTTCTGCCACCTCCCTATGCAAGTCATTTTATTCACCTAGAAAGCTGAGGCTATTTTTCTCTTTGATCGACAGTTGGCGTGCCCATCAAAAAACTCCAGCACTGGCTCTGGATTTACCTCCCAACAAAGGCAGGGCAAGCGTGACACAAGTTAATGCCATGCGATTCACAACAATGAGTGTGGTAACATTTCGCACCTCAAATCCTTACAGCACAATACGCCACCTAATTTATGCACTATTTAATACATGAAATGCTGTTACCTACCACGAACAAATCATATTAAATGTAATTTACCCTTGGTACTTGGATTATTATGTATGCATGGGCTGCTCCAGAGAAACGACATTAGAGGAAAAGAAAAACAAAAATCCATCACAGGCAGTTTCTTTAACTGTAGGTTTAAACCATTTCATTTCCACCCGTACAACATTAAATAAGTACACACAGAGGAAGAGTAATTATTTCGAAGCAGAATGGTTTGCACGAGAGGGAATAGTAGAAAGGAGATTCAGCTGGCGGATCTGACACTCTCAATGGCAATAACTAAATTATCGAATTTGGCCCCGGTGACTTCCTTTACGATCTTGCCTTGCTTGAGAATCTTGAAGGTCGGTACTACCTTTATGCCAAGCTCTTTTGCCAACGGCTGCCAACAATTATCAAATTCAGAGGGTGGTCTCCCAGGTGGTGTTTCTCGTGTGTGCATGTCATTAAGCTTCGATCAATAAGGTATGGCAGCTACTTACCTTGTTTTCTTGGTTGCAATCAAGTTTTAAGAACACAACATCATCATACTTCTGGGATAATTCCTTGTACTTTGGAGCTATTAACTTGCAAGGGCCACACCTAAAAATCACAAGGAACAAACAAAGTCAACACTAGTAATGGGAACTGAGATGGAAGGATTGAAGCAAGTATTAATCCAGGGATGTGATCGGATAATGCAATCAATATGTTATCATGGTATGAAACACGCGATAGTTTTTCTTATAGCTAGTGGAATTGCTTGACAAGCACTACGTCCCATGAGATGTAGCTAGCTCAACGGGGAAAGGATGAATGAGCATGGTGAGGGTAAAACGCCGATGTTTAATTGCATTGAAACACATGCTATATCCAATTAAAACTCGATTCATTTTCATACCAGTCAAACGGCGAGCTGTTCTTGACTCTCAGAATCAAGCTCAATCTTAAAGCCAGAGAGTTGGATTCTTGACAAGGAGTAGTATAATCTGTATGAACATCTAGATGGGCAACCCGTAGGTGTACATACTACTATTATCCAATCCAATGAAGAGTCGAAGAGCAAATTGATTTTAAAAGAAGAGATAAGAAAAACAAACATAACATACGTATTACCATTGGGTGTACATGTCGAGGACGACAGTCTTATCCCCGGCTGAGTTAACGATGGGCCAGAAGGTGTCCTTGGTGACCTCAGTGACCTGTCCAACAGCGGAAGTGGGACCCGCCGTGTCCAAGCTCGACCTCACTGTAGAAACCAGGTTTCTGCTGCCATTCCTCTTGATCACATTCTTTTTCCTTGACGATAGCTTGCAGTAGGAGGAGAGATCCTTTGTGGGGGTAGAGGAGTATTGGGGCGTGATGGGGTTTGCAGGAGAACCGGCAAAGGATGGTGAGGAGCGGATGGAGGAAGTAGGAGACAGTGAGAACTGGATCGAAGCCATTGTTGATCAGCAAATGACTCTGTGCTGTGCGACTGTATGTAAGTGATCTAATAATAGCTTGTGGACTGCTGCCGGTGGTGGAAATTTCTATGAGCTGCAGAAGAAAGATGGGAGGGAGATTGACGGAAATATGATTTTGGGATTCCTTTAGACAATATCTTGGGGGTGTTTATGTCAGTTTAAGGCAAGAAAAGAGAGGCTGGAGACAGTTTGACTGAGACACGCCAGGAAAGAAAAAAAAATAGTCTTATTCTCGATTTTGAATGACAGAATTAACCTCCCAGTTTCCAGCTCCATGCCATTTCATTGAGAGACGGGGAGCGGGTAAGTTGGTCATCTTGCAAGTAAGTGCAAGAGACTAGTGGCCGTTAATTGAATTCGAGAAAAGACAGAAAAATGGGGATATTTTAGTCATTAGACTCCGGATAGTTGCTGGAGATAATTAGGGTAAAAGAAAACGTATGGATGATGATAAAAGGAAAATCTGATTTTTGTTTAAATATATGATTTTGGAAAAACTTGTGATTCTGAAAAATCTTAATTTTTCTCCAGTCTTTTAACAGATGAAAATTTAGTTTTATCTTTATCCATAACCTCATAAGTATTAAGTCGTTGATATTTTAAGATGTGAGTATCTTTCAGTTGGTTCAATTTATATAAGAAATTCAACTAAATTATTTTTTAAAAAAAAAACTTATATTGAAATATAAAAAAACTAGTACAAACCAAATAATTTGGTATAGTTTGGCTTTCTATTTAAAAAAATTGAATTTATCCATGAAACTTTTAATTGAGTTTTTTTTTTAAAGGCTTTGATGTAATGAGCCTAAACTTTTATTTTTTTTATTAAAAAAATCAGTTCAATTCTATTACCTATTTAAAAATGGAAATTTTTTCGTGGATTTTTTTAATTAGGCTTTTTCTAGGCTTTAATGTAATTGGCCTAAGCTTCTTTTTTTTTCAATTTAAAAGAAAATTAGTTTGATTTTTTGGTTTGTCAAATCTAAAACTAAAATCAAATGATTTTTTTATGTTTTCTATTCACCTTTTCTTTTGTTAATTTGATTTCTCACGGTTATTTTACTTATCCTTGATCATCTCTTTATGTCATGGCATGGTAATCAATTATAAGGTCATGACATGGTAATCTAATGTTCATTTTATAGCCATTCACTATCTGTATTATAAATATATATTTTTAAAATGCGCGCAAATTAACCCGAACATTAATATTTATATATATATTTTCAAAATTTAAAAATATCTTCGAGTTAGCTTATACAACAACAAAGTCTAAATTGCCATCTCAACAATGTTATGAATGCATCCTCCAAATACGTCTAGTGCTTTTAGAAAGCTATAATCCCTTGGATGCTATCCAAATTAATTTCGAATAGAAGAAGTCGAAGAACGCTATGAAATCTTTATATTCATGAATAAATGATTGAATAGATACGAATAGAAAAATGTCCTTAATTGGTACACTACTAATTAGTATGGCTATGCCAGTACTGATGCTTCCTTTTGTCCCTTGCATCGTGTGGCCGACCTCCAGCTATCAAGCACAAAGAGAGTATAGCTAACGAAATCCAAAATGTTTCTCGTATTTATACCTTGCAGTCTCAAGTGTTGTAAAGTTTTTCACTTTTATATACATGTCATATGTTGACAAGTGGGAGCATTGTTTTAAAGCCTACATGGGTACATGGGACCTAACTAATTTGAGGTGGTTTGAGTTGAAAAAAAAATAAAGAAACAACTCGGACTGAACCAGTTAAAATCCAGGTCGACCCATGACCTAATCAACCCAAAATAAATCTAGTTCCCAACCTGACTTGGTTATCCTCAAACACGTAAATCAACTCCAAGCTTCACATTCATAATATTTTCTACTTTCTCTAAATATCTTGGTAACAAAGCATGATCAACTTGATCCTTTTTCTACTTCATAACTTCACGAAATCAATTCTTGTTGCATTGCTTCACCTCCATTCTTAGAAGAAAAAAAAATAGAGAGAGAAAGAAAACCAAGTTAGTGAGTTGATACTCGGGCTAGTGAACATAAATTATAATTTGTGGGAGGCTCTAATCTTTGATGGTGTCGTATGGAGAAGTTACACACAAAAATTTAATGATGAAAATCAATTGTCACAATGAGAAACGAAGAAGAGAGAGTCAAGATTATATGGGATGAGATTTTATAATTTTAAAGTTAATCTGATTAATGAGCACAAGAAGTAGATCTATTAGAAATTATATCCATTGCCACTTGAAATAACAACTAAAGCTAAAAGAAAAAGAGAAAGGAGTGAAGGGTGGTTATTACTTGAACATGGGCTAATAAAGGATAATGAAAAACTTTTACCTAAAAATTATGATGTTATAGGAGGTTGGGTTTTAAATTTGATTTTGGGTTAAGGTTCAAGTGTAGAAATAATATTTATTAAAAAGTAAATTAAATCAATTTAGATTAATCTAAATTGATTTTCTTAATTCGTGACTTGAGTTTTATCAGAATAAATTTTATAATTATGAATGAGAGAGAGAAGATATTGGTTAGTTGATAGCTTTCTTAAGTAACATTAAATTGTCAATCTTAACCCAAATTTTTTCTTAAATGGTATTTTCAGGCTAACAATAAGCAATAATATGATGAGCTATATAATACACAAGTAAAAATCTTTATCCAAAACCAAGAAATGTTCTTTACTTTTTTTTTTTTATATAAGAGTTGACCTCTTTTCTATATGAATAACAATCACTTGCATATATTTATTTATGAGAAAATCAACATATTTAATTCTTATTGAACTTATGTTTAATATTTTTAAAATCTATTTTTAATAAATTTATTATCTTATGCCTTTGTTTAATAAATAGTTTAGGATATTAATAAGAATTTTAATGTGATTAATTTTCTTATTAAATTTTGAAAAAATATTTGTGGAATTTATGTTAAATAAAATTTGTTTTTTTGGGAAATAATCAAATTAGATTTGATTCAATATTCTAAGTGTTAGAAATATTATTTTATAGTAGCCAATAACTAGAATTGAAGCATGCAATATTATATCGAATGTCTGCCGTTTCATTTTCTTGATTAAGATAACATATAACAGAATCAAACATAACATTCTTTATATAAGATAACTTAAGTGATCTCAAGTCTAAGGATCACTTACACAACTGTCACGTGAACCTTTCTATAGACATAGATGATCTTACCATATGAAATTCTCATGCGACTCAATTCAGTGTACATGTCTTATGACAAACACCTACATATTAGTTCTAAGTATCCCCTATATCTTTATTTATGAGAACAAATGCATCATTTCACAAAGAAAAGAACATAATATAGATTTTAAATGATATGAATATTAAAGATAAATTAATTCTTTATTAATAATGAATATATATTTACCTGAATATAATAATACCACGTATAACCAACCGATTGACTACAAAACATATTAAACTAACATGACACGTGTTTTATTTTTGCATGTTTGTAGATTTAAAATTGAATGCACTTCAGGCTTTTCTTAACCAACTTGTTTTGTTAGAATCTTAAAGTTTATCACTTAGGTTTTGCATGGAATAGAAGTAAGAAAAGAAATATAGGAGCATGTGCTTTCGGGCTAATGTGTTTCTTCACCGGAATTCCAAGGAATTTAGATGAACAGCCACCTGATTTTGTTTTCCAGTTACGAACGTTGGCATGTCAATATACATGCAAGATCAGTAGATAGTTGCTTTCCTTCTAAAAGAATCGTTTCTAAACCCAGTTTTCAAAATCTGCAGAAAGTAGAGAATGTTAGGCTGCTAGTTCTTCCTTTAAGTAACATGCTGATCCAATGCTAACCTTTTTTTGCAACCCAGTTTTTTAATTTTTGCCCTTCTAAATGCTTAGGCTTATCAGTTCAGCTTATGTTGTGAAAAGAAATAGAAAGATAACCCAATTAAAAAACCGAGAGAGTTCATCATGTGGTTAATAATTGTCAGTGGCTAAAGTTTAGGGTTTCTTAGTATATTTTCTGCGTTTATTACTTTACTGTCATGAGTTTTGATAAGCCAGCATGTACTTTCATGATCTGTAAAATAATAATAATAATAATAAATGTTTATTCCTTGAAATTATGAGAGGCAAATAAAATGCAGGTCATTAATTTAAAGTCACATAAAAATCACATAATATTGATATCAATGGTGAGCCAGAGTTTTTTAAACAAGTAGGCAAATTATTAACAAATATTATATTATATTATATTATATTATATAGATATGTGTTAGAAATCAATTCAAAACATATATACTAATTCATATTAAGTAAAATTAATTTAAAAATACTTTAAAATAAAAAAAACTTACATTATAATTGTTCTTTTCGAGTTTTTATATTTTAAAACCGCTTCATAATATAACTTCATTATTAATCTTATCGAAGATATCTTTCTCAATGTATATAATCAAACTGTCATTCATCCACGTATCTCTCATCTTATTCTACAATTTACTTTTGACAATATGCATAGCAGAAAAAAACTCTTGTCACTGTAGCAGTTGCAACTGGTAAAAGTATTGACAATTTGATATATACTAATGGAAATATCAAATTCTTCTTTATTTTTATCATTTTCTCTGCAAGACTAACAATACCTTCAATACCAGAGAACTCATCATCACCACGTAGATCAATAATATACGTATCAAGTCGGTCACCAAGTACCATAAGGTCCACTATAGAGAATTCATTGGGATAAAAATGAGCAATGCGAATAAACTTTTCTTTGTTGAAAGTAGAGAAAGAGTCATTTGGGTTTAAACATGCCACACAAAGAAGTAACTTCATACTCGTCTCAGTAAAACGATCATCTAACTCAGTAAGTTGCATGTCAATGATATTGTTAAACAATTCATAACAGAAATGGTGTAGGTTTGTAATCCCTTGAGATTTTCACCTTGAATGCCCACAAAGCTTGTACTCGTAATCTATGTTTAGAATATTAATATCATGTTTGATGCAAAAAGATACACTTCTTCTAATAAATATTCTCAATCATTCTCTCTCATTATTTTGAATCGTTTTTTTTTTATGTTTTCAATAAACTCATAGCATTTTCTATGTCTTGATCTTTTCTTTGTAATGCTTTTGAGAACTCATTAGTAACTGCTAGTATCATTCTCAAATAATAAAGCATGAACACAAAATTAAATGATTCCATAATATCAAAACCCTTAAATTATCATAAACCCTAATATTTTTAATAACTAATTATAAAAGAATAAAATTAAAATTAGATAATGAAACAAATAGAAAAAATGAAGGAAATTTACGTAAAGCATAAAGCAAAAAGCAAAAAGCAAAAAGCAAAAGAGGTTAATTGTTTAACTGTACTTGAAGAGAAATTTGCATATGGAAGAGAGACAGGAAACAACAGCTCAAAAAAAAAAAAGACTCTCGGTTAGTTAGGGTAAGAAAAAGAAAGAAAAGGAAAAAATTTAGGGTAAAGAGCTGGACATATATATTATATATATTCTATTAAGATATAAGTCAACAATAACAACTTTCCTTCCGTGTATCAACCATTCACTAAACTATTATATTAATATTTTAATATAAAAATATTAAAAAATATTAAAGGGGCAATTGCCCCTTTTCATCTCTATGTGGCTCCACCACTTATTGATATGCATTAAAATTTATTTTCTGCGATCCAATATTTTTACAATCTTAGATGTGCTCTAGAAAAATGGAAGGAAAGACATAAAATCATAAGTATCTTAGAGTTTGTATAAAAAAACATGCTCAAATTGCTTATATGATGAATTATTTATTTCGTAAATAAAATTCAAGGTTTTTAGATGTTAATCTAGAAATTGGAGGATTAGAACTTTTTAAATGGCTTTTTATTATAAGTCCTTTTTTTTACATGTTATTTCCATATTATCTTTTCTAAAAAAAAGAAATTTTTTTTCATGACATTACAAGTTTTTATATTGAGTTCTTATAACTTCTTTATAAAAATCCATTAAGATTTGACCTACGTTAAAAGGTTTATTGGACCGACATTCTAAATCTTTCATAAACCCATTTCTTTTTCTATTAAAATAACATCATGTCTAAAATGTTTTGCTAATCACTCTTGGTATGTATAAGATAAATGAAATATAAGTTGTTATCTTGGATATTAAGAAGTGTAGCCCATCTATTTATTTCAAATAATACAACAAGTCTTTAATTAAGTACACTTATCGACCTAGCTATTAAAACCAACTTTAATCAAAACATCACCGACTAGACAAAAACTTGATGAAAACTCATCAAAGCATTTTGGTACTCATTTTAGGGTTAAAAACCATGTGTTAGATCTACATCAATTTCTAAAACTATGATACTCTTTGACCTAACAATTAAAGATAAATTGAACCAAAACATCGCCAACTTGATGAAAACTTCACAGAAACTCATTGGAAACTTGTTAATGCATTTTCAAACTCATTTTAAGGTTGAAAATAATGTATTAAGTATATGTCAATCCCTAAAACCAGGAGACTTATCATCTTTACCATTGAAAATCAAGTTTAATCAAAATATAGCCAACTTGACTAAAACTCGATGAAAGCTCATCGATGCATTTTGAACTCATTTTAGGGTTAGAAACCATTTGTTAGGTCTACATCGATCTTTATAACTAAGAAACTTATTAACCTGAATATTTAGAAAGTTTAAACAAAGAATAGTAAGGGGGAATACAAAAACACAAACTATATAGGGAAAATACATTAGGTTTCACCTAGACTCATAATATTTAAAATCATGGTATTATGATGCATATCAAAAGCTAGGTATAACTTGAGCATCTCAGAAGGTCTGAAATGAAATATTAAACATAGACCAAAATATTTATTCTAAATAGGGCATGGGTTTATACCTTGATGAAGGTTGTTGCTGCTATTACAAAAAGGATGCAACTGTTTCTAGATTTAGAGACTTAAAATAACAATATTTATAGTTGGGCTCCTACAAAAGTTTTAGATCTCATTCTCATCTTTACAAATAACTTAAACTTGATTTATTATGAATATAACTCTAGATGTAGGTTAAAAACCAAATAGGGTTTGAGTTGTAGTAAGCTTCTAGACAGATTTAGACTTCTTCATTTCTTTTATGTTTAGAACTTTAAAATGATAGGATTGAGTTTTTGACTCTTTATAAAAGTTTTAGCCCTATGTATTAACTTTCTAAAAGATAAAGAATGCCTGAAAAGAAGGTGTTAAGCTCTAACTAGAACTAAAAAAACAAATAGTGTTTTGATTTGATTGGATCAGTCTGCCTTTTCCAAATCAAACCTTTCTTGGTGTATATCTTTTTTTTCAGCCTCTTTATCGTTCTTTCCCCTCTTTTTTCCAATATTTTTTCCCTTTTATAAGCCTTAAATAAGGATCTAGAACCTCTCATTCAACACTTAGTCTTGTCCCTTAACTTTGTAAAATTAATGTTCTCCATCCAGCTCTCTTTACTAGTTGTCTTTATTAAAGATGAAATAATGTGTCTTTTATGGTAATGGTGTTGTTGGTTTTGAAAGACAAATAGGGGTATCTTTTGCTTGGTTTGGTTGTAAGAAAAATAGGATGAAGAGCTATGTTTTTTATGGTTTGATCATACAACATTTACAGCTAAAAAAAGATGCTATAATGAGGTGTTATTTTGTGGAGAATGTATAGCAGTTGCATGAATTATGATGGTATATTTTTTGGCATGCTTTTATAGCATAAAAATAAGGTGCAAAGATTGAAGTTTTGGAAGAATATGCAACACAAAAAAAAAGGGTGTAAGGATTCATTTTTTTACTTGATTATACAAAGTATGCAGCAACAAAATAGGATGAAGACTATGACAACAAGTACAAGGATTGTATTATTGGCACAATTGCAAGATAAAAAATGGTTTCAAAAGGTGGGCTTTTGGTTGATTTTATAACTGGAATAAGAGACAAAATGGTGTGGTTTTTTGACTCTTTTCTCAATTGTAATTAGGGATGAAATGGTGTGGTTTTTGGCCTTTTTTATAGCAATAATAAAGGGTATATGAGTTGTATTTTCATGATAAATTGTACAATATTTAAAGAATGAAAAGAGGTTTGAAAAGGTGTCATTTTAGCTCTTTTTGTAGGTAGAACATGGATGGAAATGTGAGTTTTTATGGCTTAACTTTGAAACAAATAACAAAAGGATGGAAAGGGTGCCTCTTGACATGATTTATAACAGATTATGTGAGCTTTAAAGGTGAATTTATGGCTGCAATTAGCCATACAATAGTAGAGAGAGAGAGAGAGAGATAAAGCATGAGTTTTGGTTTGTTCTTATGAGAAAATAAAAATGAGGTTTTTATTATGGATATGAAAAAGAAAAATAGAAAAACATTGTCGTTTGTTCTTAAAAAATGGTAACAAAAGGATTAAAAATGTGAAATAGCTAAGAATTGTTCAAATTGTGTCAAGAATGCATTTTCCATGGAAACTTTGTATTTTTTTTTTTCTATTTTGGAACAAAGTAGAAAAAAATGATTGAAACAAGGGATTAAAATTGAGATATTACATCCATGATATTGAGTGAACTGCTCAACCACATTAACTATATTTGATAAATCACTACAACACTAAAGAATCTAGTCCCGCTACCATATCCACATGGATACAAACCTAAGTATAAATATGATGACCATGCAAGGTTAGTAGGATATAATATTTAGTAGTGTCAAACTTTTAAAGTTTAAATACTGACTAAACATAGTTGGATTTCATTTGAAGGGAACCTAGTTTTGCCTATCACAAGAACAAATCCTCTTCCAAACTATATAATTGCCAACATAGATCATGTGAAGATTAATGGGCATGGAATGAGATGGTTTTATAAATATGTAATGAGATGGGGTCAAACTTTTAAAATGTTGCTTTCAGAAACAATTTATTTTCTTTTTTATTTCATATGGGATAAACAACACTTTTTAATGATATCATTTTCTATATGACATTGTCATTTATTATAAATCAAGAAATATAGCTTAAAAGTATTATTTGACATTTTATTTTATCTATAAGAGGATCATATATAAATGAAAAATGCATTTATAAAATCTTATAAAATTGGTCCATTTCCAAAATTGTTTGGGTCACTAATGAATTATTGTTTTTATTTGAATGTTTTTATTTTGTTTTATTTTAATGCCACTAATGAATTTCTCATGGTAGATTTGTTTTATGGAGAAAAATAGAATTGAGCCTTGAACTAGATTTTATTTTTAAATTATATAATTTGGCAGGTTTATATAGCTTAAGGCACATATCTTTATTATCTTGGATTTTTTGTTAATAGTTTTTGAACTTGTATTTTGTTTATATGGTTTGACATATGGATTTGGGCCTAAAATTCCAAATCCAAATTCACTTTGTGTTTTATTAGATATGGACTCACAACTGAGTCACATTTAACACCTATACGAACTATAATTGAGTCAACCCTAACACCTAAATAAACCAATAATCATTGACCACCTAAATGAACTAGCCACAAATCAGCATCAATCACGAGTAACCTCTAAATGCATCACTAAAACAGTAGTAACAACAACACATAATCACATGCATTAACGACCTTTTTTCTCTTTCTCTCTCTCTCTCCCCCTCTCCATAATGCAACACTTTAACCTCTAGACGTATGGATCCATGTATTGATAATAGTAGGCTTTACATGCCACCATGTCAATAGCCAAGTTTAGCATGCTTTGAGGGTAGTTTTATCCTTTTTTATACTTTATGGTATCTCTATATTTGTATGTATTTGTGATATTTCAAAGACTTTTATTGTACCAGTGCATGAGGTCTCAGAAGTTGGAAATTATTGAGAACTAATTTAGAGGTTAGGGCAGAGATCATCGAGGACTTGTAAGGAGTAATAATGTAAGGTTCAACATCTCATAATAAGGCTGAAAAGATTGAGTGTTGATATTTGAATTATACAAGGCATTATAATTTGCTCTCAGTGTGATTTTTTTTATTAAGTTTTTTTGTGCTTGATTGGTTTAGCTTTAAAATATATTTTTATAAAGTTATTATTGGATTTGAGCTATGTACATGACCTTTACTACACCAATTTTGATATTGATATAAAAATCATATTATTTTATTTTAAATTTTTTGCTTAAAATATATGTTTGTTGTCATGTTATTTTCATTGTTATTGCTTGATTGCTTTCATGTTATGTTAAGTTTTTTTGTGTAAAATCCATGACACAACCAATTTTAGGTTGATGTAGTTATAATTAAAATTGTGTGCATGTTTGTCATTGTATTAGTTTTTTTTTACATGAAAATCCTTTCCCCTAAAAAATTCTAACTTTAAAATTACTTTCATGTAAAGTTGTTTATATTCATTTGTTGCAAGTGTGGTTTGTATTCATTTGGTTTTTGTGCCATATTTTGTCGAGTAATTTTTATGCTAAATTTCTTGCATTTTTTATGCTAAAAATATATATTCATGTGCCAACTCAATAAGAACAATAGTTGTTCATTACCAAACATGAACAAGAAGGCTAAAATCAATCATAAAAAGTAAAAGTGATCAAGAAGAGTTCTTATTATTGTAACCACTTTATAATTTTCTTTGCAAAATATTTTTGTTACAAGAATTTTATCTTTACTCTGTATTCATTACTAAAATATCAGCTTCATTAATTAATGAATATTAAAGATAAATAAAAGTATTTGTTAATTATTAATATATTTTGCATGAATAAAGTTAGCATCACATATAATCAACTGATTGGTTAGATGACATATACACTAACAGGAATTGATTCTTAAATTGTCAAAAAAAGGTCTTGTAAAAGGCCTTCCACATCTTATGTATAAAAAAAGTGATATGTTATGCATGTTAATGGGAAACAAGTCAAGAGCTCTTTCAAGGTTAATAATCAATTTTTCACAAATCATGCACTTCAACTTCTTTATATGGACTTATTTGGTCCTATGCGTGTTTCAAGTCTTGGTGGTAAAATTTTGCATTTGTTATATTCGATGATTATACTAGATTTAAATGGGTTTTATTTCTTTTTCACAAGGATGAAGCAATTCAAGTTTTCTCAAAGTTTTGCAAAAGAGTTCAAAATGAAAAAGATTGTTTTATTTCCAAAATTAAAAGTGATCATGGTAGAGAATTTGACAATCTTGCTTTTAAAAACTAGTTATAACCATGACTTTTCTACTCCTGAAACTCCACAATAAGATGGGGTTATGTAAAGAAAGAATCATTATCTTCAAGAAATGGAAAGAACTATGCTAAATGAGTATAGTTTGCCTCAGTATTTTTAGGAGGAAGCCATAAACGCTTTTTATTATATTTCAAATCGAGTTTTCCTTCGATCTATTTTACATAAAACTTCATATGAGTTTTAGTTTAAAATAGAATCCAATATTTCTTATTTTCATGTATTTGGATCAAAATGCTTCATAACCATAAAAATAATTTGGGAAAGTTTGATGTCAAATCCTATAAAGGTATATTTCTTGGTCATTCCTCTACTAGTAAAGCTTATAGAGCATATAATCAAAGAACTCTAGTAATTGAAGAATCTATATATGATGTGTTTAATCGAATATGTTGGTATAGAAGTTATTTTTGATAGGTTAAACCTAAATGAATCACAAGAAGACACATCTAAAAGGAATGGTTAAAAGAAATAACCTCAATTCCATCCTCAAGAACATGATCAACACGACATAGAGCAAGCTTCACAAAGTTTTTCCATATCAATTTGAAAACTAAGAGGACTTTCGCAAGATTCAATAATTAATGACCTATCAAATGGAGTTAGGACATGATCTTCCATGATAAATCAAGTCGGTAATGTTACTTTCATCTCTAAACTTGAACCTAAAAGTTATGATGAAGCCTTGTAAGATAAGTATTGGATACTCTCCAAGCAAGATGAGCTTAATGAATTTGAAAAAAAAAAGTATGGGAATTAGTTCCTAGGCTCAAAGGTCATTCAATTATTGAAACCAAATGAGAGTGTTTCACAACAAACTTTATGAATTCAGAGTTGTTTGAAACAAGGCTCACTTCATTACCCGAAGATTAAACCAAGAGGATGGAATAAATTATGATGAAACTTATGCTCTAGAGCAAGAATAAAATCTATTTGTATGTTACTTGCATTTGCATGTTTTAAAATCTTCAAGCTTTTTTAATTGAATGTGAAAAGCGTGTTGAATGGAATCTATTTGTATGTTGCTTGCATTTGCATGTTTCAAAATTTTCAAGCTTTTTTCAATTGGATATGAAAAGTACTTTCTTAAATGTTATATCCTGGAAGAATTTTATGTAGAACAACCTTTTAGTTTTGAAAGCCATAATTTTTCAAACTATGTTTTTAAGCTTAAGCAAGCTCCTCAAGCTTCGTATGAGAGACTAAGTAAACTCTTAATTTTAAAAGGTTTTAACATAGGTTAGATTGATTCAACATTATTTCTAAAATACAAAAATCATAATTTAATTATCATATAAATTTATGTTGATGGTATTTTATTTGGTGCTATTAACAAATCCTTGTGTAAGGAATTTGAACATTGTATGCGTAAGGAATTTGAGATGACCATAATGGGAGAATTAGCTTTCCTCCTCAGACTTCAAATCAAATAATAAAATGATGGTATATTCACCATGCAAGCTAAATATAACAAGGAGCTAATAAAAAAAAGTTTGACTTGGATTCCCTATGTTCAAGTCCTACACTAATGAGCACAACCACGAAACTTGACAAACACGAAGGTAAAAAGATGGACATCAAAGGATATCAAGGTATGATTGATATCTTACTCTATTTAACAACTTGTAAACCCGATATCATGTTTAGTGTCGGTTTATGTGCTAGATTTAAAACTAGTCATAGAGAGTCTCACCTTCGTGTTGTTAAATGTATTTTTAGATATCTAAAGGAACAATTAGATTGGGTTTTTGGTACCCTCGTATGAATAATTTCTATTTAATTAGTTATTCAGACTCTAACTTTGCTGGTTGCACAGTCAATAAAAAAAACTAATAAGACTTGCCAATTCCTACGACATGCATTAGTATCATGGTATAAATTTGATCAAAACCCCCTATCCAATACTCTCAGACCAAGCATATAAAAATTAACATTATTGCATGGTTGCATGCTTACGTAAAATTTTTGAATTGTTTGCACATCTATGCAAAATAAACTACATGATAAAAGCAAGACAAGAAGGAAAGGTCATTTTCTTTTGGTCTTTTAGAAATGTTACTACTAAAGACAAAACATTGGGGTATGACCAAAAGTTTGTCCAGCTGAATGAAGAGTAATAAATTGGACATAGAAAAACATAAGTGGCTTTAATTAAAAAACTAATAAAATAGCCTCTAATTAAAATAAAATTGAGACCATTATAGAGAAACGGGTAGCCTTTAAAACACAAAAGAAAAACTTGAGTTGCTACGAGTAGCAAAGCATACAATAATTTAAAATTTTCAAGGTTAGAGCCCGAAAACTTGTTTTAAACATAAATCAAACCAATACAACTAGAAATATATTTTTTTTCTAAAACAAAGATGATGCACATAAAAAAATAAAACATTTGAACAACTCTAAAATCATGGATTGAGCTTGAAAGCCTCACTAGAAAATCATATATTCTAAAAGTAAATTTTAGAGTAAATGACCTTTACTTCAATAGAATTGTAAATAGAAAAATCATATACAGATTGTGTGAGGTTAGAGAAGAAAGAAAACAAAATAGAGAAAGCAAAGGAAAAAGAGCAATTAGAATTTTGTCTATTTCTATGATTAAAAAAAAGATGCTAGATGTAGCGTGATAAAGATAAAATGTGTTATTAATGATTCTCATATCTTGGTTTACTAAATGAAATACGTTTAATGAGAAACTATTTATATAAGTGAGAAATATGATCGTTTTTTAATTTTTTTGAAAAATATATGAATTCTCTAAAACACTAACAAAATCAAGAGATGTTCAGATCCAAAATAAACACAACTATAAGAATTAATAAAGAAAAACTCTAGAAAGAGAACTACGTGAATATTATTGTCTTAGTTTACACAAAGAAAATAATCATTATACCATGTTCACTAATTAGCCAAGTAAATTTGATAGCACTTTTATAAGGAAGGTTCACAACCAAAAGCTATCTATTCTAATATAGTGATCGTTCAATTCATATTCTTCCTATGATTTATTACATCTTGGTATACTGGTTAATAATTTTCATTTACTACGTGGAGGATTGGTGAGAAAAATTATTTTAGCATTGTATTTATATATTGTCTAAAACTTTTTCTTGTGAATGTGAAATTTATTGATCACTATATTATTCTGATATAGTGATCGTCCAATTAATTTTCTTCCTATGATTCATTAAATCTTGGTATACTGATTAATAATTTTCATTCATGTGGAGGATTGTTGAAAAAAATAATTTTAACATTGTATTTATATATTGTCTAAAACCTTTCTTTGTGAATATGAAATTTATTGATTACTATATTATTCTGATATAGTGATTGTCCAATTCATTTTCTTCCTATGATTCATTACATCTTGGTATATTGGTTAATAATTTTCATTCACGTGGAGAATTGTTGAAAAAATTAATTTTGACATGGTATTTATGTAAATAGAAATTTTTTATTTTTTCTCTCTGCCTTGTTTGTTATTGTGCTCCCCTTACTGAAATCCTAAAAGGCAACTTGTAATGAGACTATGGGTAACTTAGCCTTAATTATAAAAAAAAAGTATAATCTTTGACATTAACTTTTTTTTATTGTCATGATTTTGGTTTTGATTCGAAAGTCTACCATTTTACAAGTACTTTTTTTTTTAATTTAATATTTAATATTTTTATTTTTATTATCCTGTAAATATATTTAATTGTTTTTACCAAACAATTTCCGCAACAACAAATTCAATGGTATATGAATCATTGAATATAAAAAGGACCGTCATTAATTCTAGATGATTCCATATATAATATGCCTCATCCGTTGAATACAGGAAAAGCCGTGATTAATCTTAAATGATATACACATACATACATAAATATATACATACAATATGTATACATATGCATTCCACTATAGTTTAAATTAAAGGATATTAATCGATATAATGAGTTAAATGCTTTCAATAGAAAATATACATACTTGTATTTAGTTTATTAAAATATCAATAAAGTGTTTGATATATTTGATAACGTAAAAATAAATTAAAACCGAAAATATTAGTAAAATAAAAGATAAATTATCAAGAGGATAAAATGATTTAAGTGAACGTGAAGTGAAATTTCATATTTATAATTTTAAATATAAATATTGAATAAATTAAAAGTAAGATTGAGACAGACACTATATTTTTACCATCCCATTTTGTTATTGAAGAGTAGAGTAACGAAACCAAGTTGAATTTTCCTTTATAGACCACAAACTCATGCAGACCCATCCTGCATTAAACAAAATACATGTAATTTAATATTGACGTATGAGATTTTTTCTACCACGCAACCTCATGTTAATAAGCATAACTCTTTATCTAATTATTGGCTCTTCTCAAATTTTTATAGAAGATTCTAAATGTTATATTTTTTATAAAATTAAAATTTCATATTGGAATGTTTTCAAATAAGTTCTAGAAGTTATTATTTGGAATTTACAATATTTTTCTATTTGACTTGGGATTTTTTTTCTTATTTGGTTTAGATATCTTTTATTATTATTTTTTAAATCTTTGTTTAAGACTTTTTCCTACTACATAACTAGCCTAGAAGAAATGTAGTATTGAGTTTTGATTAAAAAATATTGAATTAGGATCTTTGTTAGGTGGCCCTATTTGACATAATTCTATGTTGATTGTGCTTGCTGTTTTTTTTTTTTTTTTTTTTTGTTTCCATCGGTGTTAGTTGTTATCAAAGACCAATAATTCCTAATGATTAGTTATAAAAAAGAGGTTCTCTCTTGGGAATAAAATATTCAAAAACTAGTTATAAAATATATGCAAAGGAAAATTACATATTTAACTCGTCAACTAGCAGTGATAAAGTTGTAAAGACAAGTTGAAAAATTATCTTATCAATTGACGAAGAATAAGATGAAAAAATTAGAGAAACCAACAGAAGTCTTGTTAATGATAATATAAACGATAATTGAAAGAGATTGTTTGGTCCTTAGAATTGTTGTGCATGGTCTTCATCGTAACTCTAAAATTAATAATGTTGCTAGGGAGGATAAGTATGATACTGGTAGCTTTGATATTTCTAACAAAAACATGTAAAAGGTTGAAAACTTTTGATTTGACATTTATAAGATCGTAGGAAGAGTAATTTGAACTAAAAAACGAGTTTTTTTATAATATGAAGAGACTGATGCATGATATCTTTTTCTATCTTGCAAACCTGATGTTAATGAGCATAACTTTTAATACAACTATTAAATTAATTTAAAATCATGTCAAAAGATTCTAGAGATCATGTTTTGCATTAGATATAATTTTGCAATAATCTAGAAAAAAAAACTTTCAAATAAGGTTAAAAAGTTACTATTCGAGGTTTAATATTTTCAAAGTTAATTTCATATTATTATTTTTATTTGATTTAAATCTCTTTTATTAATTTTTAATCTTTGTTTATGTTGTTTTGCCTGCATGTTACAAGGACTGTAATATAGAGTATTTTATCCTAGAAAATGTGATTGCTCCATTCGGCAGCTTATAGATACATATACATTATTTTACTAGTGAACATTATTATTATTATTATTATTATTATCAAAATCAATGTTTTAAATTACTATAACCAATATTTTGTTGCCATCATTTCATGATTCTTAGAATTATATACAATAAAAATATGTCATTTGGTTATTGATTCTTATATTTTTTAGTTTATAATATAGTTTTATATTTTGAGACTGATTCTATATAATAATTTTTCTCTTCACATATTTTGTCAAAATAATAAATAAATAATTTTCATCAAACCAAGGAACAATTCTAGTTTTAATGTTATTATATAGTTTTGATATAAATTTTAAAAACTAAAAAAATATTACTTTTAAAGGAAAAAACAATATATACCGTACCAGAGTACAAACACTAACGACCAAAGAGAAACGGCGGTTCTTAAAATAGATAGAAGTCCAGATGGTCGAGACAAACGAAAGTCAAGACCCTGTCGGGTTTTCTATTGAACTAAAAAAAAATCCATCTTTATAAAAGGCCTTTTCAGACTCCACAAAGGAGAAGCACGCCAATGAGAGGACACGTCGAAAAGAAATTATACATTTCTATATTTATTAATTCATATATTTTCTTCCAGATTTTCTAGGCAGTTTAATGTCTCCTATCTCCTGTTGACGAGTTTAAATAAGGCATAGAAATGATGAAAACATTAGGTTAAATTAAAATAAATTAAACAATATGGTATTTAGACCTGTTTGTGATTTTTTTAATTTTTTTTATTTTAAATTAATTTTTTATATTTTTAAATCGTTTTGATGTTATTTTGATATTAAAAATAATTTTTAAAAAATAAAAAAATATATTTTAAAAAATAATAATTATTAAATTTTTAAATACCCTCCCTCCCTCCCTCCCTATAATTTATCCCTGTAGATTGTATGTGAGTTAATGACATGGAAGTACTGTTAATTATTAATTAATTAATTTTTGAAGCTAAAAGGATTTACCAATTAATTGTTCCACGGAGCATGAAAAAAAAAAAAAAAAGCAAAAGGACAGAGAGTAGTTTCTATAAATAAATAAATAAATAAAAGTATTCAGTTAACATACATGTAAGCTTATACGTGCCCTCTGCCGTTGAAAACGCGCTTTTTCTCCTCACGTTCCTTGTTTCCTCTTCTATTCTCCTCCCTTTCAATTCTTTCCTCTCTCTCTCTCTTACAAGAATCCCAAACCAAAACAAAAAACAAAAGCAGACACCAAAACCAAAGGCAAAGCCATTAATTCCACCTCCCCGAAACTACAGTAACGACATTCTCTAGGCATAAGATAAATAAAAGGACAATCTTTCCTTTTTTTTTCTTAGAAGGTGGCGGTGGCGTCGGTGGCAATGGATCTAAGGAGATTGGTGGCGTTGTTAATGGTACTGCTGGTGGTTCAATTGGGTTTGGTTTCTTTCTCATTAGGGAACGTGGTTTTTAAGGTCCAGCATAAATTTGCCGGCCGTTTACGCAACCTTACTGAATTTAAAGCCCATGATGCTCGCCGTCACAGCCGCCTTCTCTCCTCTGTTGACCTTCCTTTAGGTGGCAATGGTCATCCTGCTGAAACTGGGTTTGTTTTTACCTTTCTTTTTTGTATTAACCACTTCCAGTTGCTTTCTTGTTTTTTTTTTTGTTTTGTTTTTGTATTATGTATATGTATGTATTCTTATGATTATAATAATTTGGTATTAGCGTTTTCTACCTACTTATCTGATAGGTTGGTCTGATTTTGTTTTGGATCCGAAGTTAAGATCGGTTGAATTGTTTTTTTTTTTTTTTTGTGGGGGTTTGCTGTAGTTGGTTTGATTTTACTGTTGCTTTGAATATTGTGGATTGATATATGGTTCTTCATGATATAATTATTGTATCGTTTATTCTGGCTGGTTATTTGGTTTACTTCGTTCATTGGTTAAGCCTTTACTTCGCGAAGATTGGGCTTGGCAATCCATCAAAGGACTATTATGTTCAAGTGGATACTGGGAGCGATATTCTATGGGTGAATTGCATCGGCTGTGACAAGTGTCCCACAAAAAGTGACCTTGGTGTATGCTTCTTCATCATTGTGATTGTTTTTTTTTTTTGTTATATATGTCTTCTTAATTATGCAAGGACTTCTATTTAAGAATCGCCTTCTTTTCTGTTATTTTGTGACAGATAAAATTGACACTGTATGATCCAGCCAGCTCTGTGTCTGCAACAAGGGTTTCTTGTGATGACGATTTCTGTACTTCCACATACAATGGCTTACTTCCTGATTGCAAAAAAGAATTGCCCTGCCAATACAATGTCGTTTATGGGGATGGAAGCTCAACTGCTGGATACTTTGTGAGTGACGCGGTGCAGTTCGAGCGAGTCACTGGAAACCTACAAACAGGATTATCAAATGGGACTGTTACATTTGGGTCAGTTGCAGTTCTCCTATTATAATGTGGTTTTTGTTGTGCTCAACATATTTCAAATGTTGTGTCTAGATTTTGAAGGACTCATTCGCGTCCAACTTTTAATTTAGCCTGTGAAATGGATATTGGAAATGGAAGGACAATGTATGCACCATATGCAGCTTGACCCGCATAATTTTTGTGGGTGGATTTGAGTAGCTGAAAGCTATAGCTTGAGTTCATTGTAGCATGACCTGGTTTGGGGAGCTGTTTTCTATTAATCACTTGGCTGAGGCGCAGCTTATTTTAAAACATTTTTTAACTGAATGTTCAATTATTGACGTGACAAAACTTCCAGTGACAAAATTTCCAATCATCTATACATGAGTTATTATTATTTTGAAAAATATTGATATTCTGACTCATTTAATAAAATTAGTAAATTACCAAAACAGAATTCACCTTCTGCCTAAATTCCTAGAAACAAATAATTTTAGCATATCCATGCTTGTTTAAGTTTTTTTTTCTGTAGTTTACAAATATATAGTGTCAACTGCTTCTTCTTTCACTTACAAAATCTCTCGTCTAACAGGTGTGGAGCTCAACAATCTGGGGGATTAGGTACATCAGGTGAAGCACTTGATGGAATACTTGGGTTCGGGCAAGCAAATTCATCTATGATTTCACAACTTGCTTCAGCTGGAAAAGTTAAAAGAGCTTTTGCGCATTGCCTGGATAATGTAAATGGAGGTGGAATCTTTGCCATTGGGGAATTGGTCTCACCAAAAGTGAATACAACTCCTATGGTACCAAATCAGTATGTGGCACTATCTTAGTATTTATTTATTTTTCTTTTATTTCATATAATTGCAGTTATGGTTGATGCTGTGGTTAGTTATCTACCTTCCATTGATATTGCCAACTTTATATGCGTATAGAGAGATCAGATGATAAGAAACAAAAAATATGCAGAGATAAAACATCAAATAAATAAAAGAGAGAAAAGGAGGGGAAAAAAATCATGAAGTCACCAGACTAATGGTGAAGGTGGTATGTTCTCTTTTTTTTTTTTTTTGTTAGAGAGGTGAACCACGTGAGTGTTCATTCAATGTGTATTCCAGAGACAGTATATTGGAAATAATAAAACTCATCTCACATGAGTTTAAGAATCTATGTTTTACTTAAAAGAAAATGATGCAATGAACTTAAATTGTGCATTATCTATCTAGGTCATGGGTTACTTTAAATTTCAAAAGTGGCACTTCTGGTCATCATGTGGCGGAGAAGACAACATTCTGTAACAAGTTTATTTAAGGCCAATCCGGATGTCTATTTAATTAAGTATTTTCTTTTTATAATGATTTTAGAGGATACAAGACAGCACCTTGTCAACGCCACTGAAGTGATTACTCATTATGAGCTTCCTTTTTCGTTTATGCAAAGAACTTACTGCATTTTTCTTGTTCACTTTATGTGAATCTTGTTACAAGGTTTAGTTTTATTTCTTCATTTAGGATAGGTCTCACTAATATTTTCTTTTCTAATTATATGTTCTTCGATAATTTTAGGGCACATTACAATGTTTATATGAAGGAAATTGAGGTGGGTGGTACAGTTCTAGAACTCCCAACAGATGTATTTGATTCCGGAGATCGGAGAGGAACAATAATAGATAGTGGTACTACTTTGGCCTATCTTCCAGAGGTGGTTTATGATTCAATGATGAATGAGGTTACATGCTATTCCTTAACTTTCTTCTATTGTTTGTTTGTAACAATAATTTGGACTTACATGGTTTTCTTTCTCATCTCTTTTTGTTAATTAGATCAGGAGTCAGCAGCCTGGTTTGAGTTTACATACTGTGGAGGAGCAATTTATCTGTTTTAAGTACAGTGGAAAGTAAGGATCCTGCAAAGTGTAATTACTCTTTTGAAATTAGGTTTTAAGCACTTATTGTTAGCCTATACTTAACATGGAAACTATGATTGTTGCATTTTTTTTTATAAAAAAGTTCCAAGTTCAATCATTTAACTATTCATCTAGTCATTGTCCTGACCCTCTGTAAGTACATTCTTGTTGTTTGTTAAATCCATATGTGGGGAGTCATTTAGATGTCCATTCAAATGTATTTTGTAATATCCGGATATAGTTCATTGGTTGCTGTTAGAAAGTAATTTTCAAACTGTTAACTTTTGTTCTTTAGTTTGTTGACCCTTTTTGCTTTTATACCAAGCTGCCGATTTAGCATTTGGTTGTGGCATTCCACCTCTCTTCATCAATTATGTGTATGATTTCTCAATTTTATTTTTTCACCTCTTGCAGTGTTGATGATGGATTTCCAGACATCAAGTTTCACTTCAAAGACTCACTTACTTTGACGGTGTATCCCCATGACTATTTGTTCCAAATTAGTGTAAGTAGAATGGTTTGCTACTTTAAGAGAATCTTCATGTTAAGTGCATCATTTTCATTATTTGGTGGTTTTCTTTTAAGTTTTTTGCTTAGGAAGTATGTCTAACATGGAAGGGGATGTTTTGTTTGAATTGAAAAGTAGTTCTAGCTACTAAGATTCTATTTTATATTTTATTGCATCTTTTCTGTCTTCTTATTTTTCTTGTTTACTTTGTAAGGCAGAGTAGGGATTATTTTTTGAGCTATCTCTAGTTCTGGGATAAACCCATTTCTGCTGCATGACCAGCCAAATATTAGAAAATTCAGATGCTTCATACTAGTCAATTAAGAAATTCATATCGGTCAATTCTTGAATGAGGTATTCAACTCCATAGATGAATTGGGAAAGAAATCGATTTTAGATAGATTTTATGATGAGTCAATCATGTAAATGCAGTTGTAATTAAATTTCTCTATCAGTCAAGTGTGATTTAGAAAAGATATTGGTGGAATTGCAGTTACATAGCATGGGTTTTAGTTTTTGGATTTTTAAGTGAAGTAATTAATTGTGCACATGTATAGGATCATCTGTGTTGTTTTCAACCAACTTGTAGAAAATGTTTTACCGTTGTAGAGTTCATTGGTTGTGCGTGACAAGTGTTTGAACTATGTTTTATTAATATTCATAATAAAGGCAGAATCATATACTGTTTATGACCAGCCAAACATTAGCAAATATCAGATAATAAACTTTAGAAATTGAAATAATACTGGTAATTAATTGCATGTTTCATTTAGTCAGTCCTTGGTAAAATTTGCTTTGGGCGACCTATTATCTTTTTTTAGATTCCCAAAATTTAAATATTATTTTCAGGACATCCCAAAGTAACATTGCTTGTTTGAATCTTAGTTTGGATATCTCCGAAAATAACTGTTTCCCAGCCAGAGAGTTAATATGTTATTGTCACCATCTTTCCACAGGAAGATATTTGGTGTTTTGGGTGGCAGAACGGTGGGATGCAATCAAAGGATGGGAGGGATATGACTCTTTTAGGAGGTATGGTCTTTGATTGGTTCTACATGCAAACACCCTCCTCTTGTGCATTGTGTGTCACTCAACCTGCTCGATAACTTTATATATTCATGCATCAGACTCTTCCCTGTATGAAAATCATAATCAATACCACTTGTGTATTAATAAAATTACTGAGGAGCTGAATATACCCATCTAAATCTCTCTCCCCTTACAATTGGCTGAAGACTCTTGATATTCATCAATTATGAAGGGAAATTAACTTAGTACTTAGCAATCCAACATTCAGTTTTAAATTTCAATATTGCTCTTACTTAGTGCCCAACAACGTCTTTTGTTTTTTTGGGGTCAGTTGCACTTCTTTGGGGTCAATTGCATAGATTCTGAGTCTTCTAGAAGAAATTGAGACACTCAAATTTAATTTTCTGGAGCTGGGAGTAATTGATGGTCTAATAATATCTGTTTTTACATGATGCTAAGAAAAATGAAAAGGTCCATACTTTTTGGATTATTTGTCTATTAACTACATCAATTGTTTCCTAACGCAGATTTGGTGCTTTCTAATAAACTTGTATTATATGATATCGAAAATCAGGCCATTGGATGGACAGAGTACAACTGTAAGTATCATTTGCTGTTTTTATGAGCTTTAGTTTTGATTCTTCATTTGTGTAATTTACAAGCGACCTATTAAAGTAAATAAAGAAATAGATAATCATGTATTTAAATATGCATTTTGGCAGAGTGGTGTCTGTGCCTTGCTTTTAGGCATGGATTAGTCTTGAACCCCACATTCCATGTGATATGTTTGCGTAAGCCACTAGAGGCTCAGTTTGGAGAAGTGATAAGTTGTCAATGAAGGAGAGGGGGCAAGAGTTAGACCTAAGATAGCACGGGGTGAAGTGGTACTGAAGCATTTAAAATGCTTTGATATTGAAGCAGATGTGCTTTATAATCCAGCTATATGTTGCAAAAGGATCCATGGAGGCAACGTAACTAGTCTGGTATTGAGGCTTAGTTGTTCATGTGTTTGAAGCAAGTGTTCTACACGTTGCATTTTCTTCTGAAAAATATGCTGATAGATATAAAGACTGGTTAAAAACTCAAGTGAATCAGGATAAATAGGTTGTGTTTATAATCTACAAACTAGACAGATGTGCAAAAGAAAATGTCATGGATGCAGAAATTAAGAGGAAAGATGAATTGATTGCTACTTCATCGGTGTAGCTTATCTATACAATCTAAGTAGAGAAATTTAACTGAGAAGATGTAAAACACCTTAAGTTTATATGTCGATCATTTGTTATGTCTGTTGGGTTTTTTTATCAGCTCACAAAGGGTTATTAAATGCTAAAGAAATTGTTGACATGAAATCAAAATGTGTGCCATTTTTTCTGTAGGATTCTGTTTCTTAGATGATATTCATCCAACACCATTCTGTATCTGTTTTAAGAACGGAAGATGTTTATTTATTTTTCATTTTCTATTAAGTGTGGCCTTTCTCAAACTATGCTATGGTTGCTTTTAGGCTCTTCAAGCATCAAATTGAAGGATGATAAATCTGGATCAGTGTATTCTGTTGGTGCTGAGAATCTTTCGTCGGCATCTCCCGTTCTAAGCGGAAGAATTGTAACGTTTTTGTTATTACTATTTGCTATGCTGCATAGATTTACATGATTAAGTGCAACAATTGGAACAACATTCTTTGCTTTTGTTGTGTACTATAATGTAATAAAAAAAACGCGTGCTGGGTATAGTTCATTCTTGAATATCTTTTTCCTCTTTATCTACACAAAACGTATTCTTTTGTTCAATTCACCATTACATTACCACCACCAGTGGATGAACTTTTCGAGTATTGTGTTTTAGAGTATTGTGTTCTTGCCTTGTGTCTTAAAATGTACTTCTGAAAGCATTTATGGAATGAATTATTTGAGGCTCGTGTGGGGCATGAGCCCTTTTATTTCACAAAGCGTCATTTGCTGTCTAGTTGTCTATTTCCCCTCAATATCTTACAAGTTTTGTGGTCAACTTTGGATGCCTGCCTGGGACCCCATTTACTTGTATTCTTTCAGCTCTGCATTCTTCCATAACAGGTTACCACTGGCACATGGTAGGAGTCCCTTTTCTCAATTCTCACAGTCGGTGGCTTGGACTTTACTCATTCTGCTAGTTATATTGAGCAACTTGTCATTTACTAATTCAGCACCGGTAAAAAAATCTGAAATAAGTTAATTATATGATGAACTGAGTGATAATTCTGTTTAAATAAAATTGGAAGACTTATCCGTTTCCAGCACAAAAACAGAGGGAATGTTCTCCTTATTTAATAAATTGTATGGGACCAGCTGACTTGTACACTGTCTGGGGTTGGGTGTTTAAAAAATATAATCTCCAAGTTGACTTGTTTTAATGGATTAATTATTTCATAACTTGAGTTGATTTTTTTATATATAAAAAGGGTTCGTGTAAATTACTTTAAAAAAAAAAGTAATATTGAAACAATATCATTCGATTAAATATGTTTTTTTTAATAAAAAAAAAAATATAACACTCCATATCAATCCATGATAAATTCATCAAAATAATTTTTTAATTAAATATGTTTTTTTTTAATTATTGGTTTTGAAAGTGTTTAGAATAATAGTAAAGATTATTTTTTAAAGTGGTTTTCATTTTAAAATATATTAAAAAAATTATTTTTAATATTAGAATATCAAAATGATCTAAAAATAATATATTTTATTCTATGTTTAGTTAGAAGTTTAATGGTTGGATGACTCAATTTCTTATATGAAATTACTGTGCAAGAACACTTTACCAGCAGCTAGGCTGCCATTAGATAATACACTATTTTCATATTTTGCTCCTCGTTTTAATGGAGAAAGAGCAAGAGATCAGAGCCGGGAGAGGTAGAAGAAGATGAGAGAAAAAAATGGGTCCAGTAATTTCTTAATTAACGGAGATGTCTTTGAAATGTCAAATCTATCCTCGTAAATGGATCCATAAAACTACTTATAATTTGATATGAACAATACTTTATTTTATTTTATTTTTATCATCAATTTTTTTTATGCAATTTTATCCTTTAAATATAGTTGACATTTCTTTCAATTTAAATGCTCTCACGTGTACGAAATGTCAATGAATATTCTTATGATGAATTACACATCAATTTCGCAAAATAAAACTTTAATTATAGTTAAAAATAGAAATTAAAAAAACAATGATCAACTTAACAAAAATTAAACCATACCCTCTAAGATTTTGGCACAGAAAACTTCAATTTGATCCATGAAGTTTTAGCTTATCTATTATTTGGTTTCTGATGTTTTAGCCATTCACTTTTTAATCCCAAATTTATTTTAATTTATGAAGTTTTATTTTATTTATTATTTGAATATATTAAGCTCCCTGCATTCTACTTTTCACGATCAATTTTAGCTTATCTATAAGCCTTGGGAAACTTTTATAAAATAATAAAGAATTGATAAATAAGACATCATGAGGACTTTATTCTAATAAAAATAAATAATGATTAGAGGGGTTGTTTTGAAAATAAAAAAGGAAATTTGGACCAAGTTAGTATAAAGAAGGGTGTTAAATATTAGAGGAAGTTTAGGAAAATAACAAAATAATGAATTAAAGGAAATGTGGAGCAAACTTTAAAATTTTGAAAACTTCCATCTCTCTTTTATTTCCTCTAAGGCCGACGACAACACATGAAAAGAAAGAGAAGAGAGCATGAAAAACTTCAAAAAACTTCTTATGCAATGCATAGGGAAAGAAGGATTGAGGATTAAGGTGGGTTTAGAGAAAGATTAAAAACAAGAAAACACTAAGATTAGGGAGGATTTGTAGAGAGAGAGAGAGAGAAACTGTTTAGAGAAGAAAATGAAGAAAGGAGGAGAGAAAGAAGGAAACCTGGAGAAAACCTAAACTAGTTAGTGTTAGAAACTCAAATTACAACTCGGTAGGATGTTTAGAACGTATTTATGTTAATTTGAATAAAAATTTCTTGATTTTCATTATAATTCTTGCAAAATTGAATAGGGTTCTAGATGGAAATTTGAGAGAAATGTAAATTATCTCAAAATTGAATTTTTAGGATCATTATAACATGTATAATTAATGAATTTATGATGAATTGGTGAAGAAATTGGGGGGATTAATGAAACCCTAAGTGGTTGGCTATGTGTAGAGGAATGAATGGTAATTATTCTTGATAGCTTTTACAAATTGTGTTGTAATTGTGTTATAAATGATGTGAATGATGATTTTTGAGTATTTGATGTTATTTTACATAATCATGATGAGTTTAATAAATTAAAATTTTAGTGTAATTGAAGAAATTGTTAGACAAAAAAATAAGAAAAATCATTACTAAGTAAGAAAAAATTATAGAAATCAGCAAGTTCATGTTTTCTTTCTTAGGGTTGACCAATAGTGATAAAGGAAGAGTTGAATTAGTCATGTTTTAAGGCAGTGCGAGGAATTTTTTCAAGATATGATATATGGTGTAATTAGAATATAAATTA
>Ga0307509_10000476_pt1 | contig 67830 bp, 67 predicted proteins | sample 10_EM_MG_FD_202245 | JGI IMG/M metagenome (GOLD analysis project Ga0307509, IMG submission 202245) | Populus trichocarpa ectomycorrhiza microbial communities from riparian zone in the Pacific Northwest, United States - 10_EM | ecosystem: Host-associated > Plants > Roots > Unclassified | place...
CCCCGCCCCCCCCCCCCCCCCCCCCGCCCCTCCCCCCCCCCCCCCCCGCCCCCCCCGGGCGGGGGGGGGCCGGCCGAAGGCTGGAAGGCTTGGATTCGGTTCATTTAACGGGGGATCGGTAGTCTTTTGGAGGGGCTGGGTGTGTTTTTACGGGATATCCGCCGCGCTCGTCGGAGTGGGTACCGGCACTGGTACCAGATATCTGGTCCATAGAGTTCATCAAACGGTCTTCAACAAAAAAAGAAAAGATTCTACAAATTTAATCCCCTTGATATTATTAACCCTAACCCTTAGCTACCCTTCGAGTGAAAATCTGGGGAAACACCCGAACACCCCAATCCTCAATCCCCCCTCCTCTACAATCCCCGGAAAATCACCCCCTGAGGAAATATATCGTCTATCCTAGAGAGTCCTAGAACATACTATACTTACGAGTACTAACTTCGACCGAACCCCCAACAAAATGGCAAGCAGGGGGTTTTCGAATTCGACCCCACCCCCGTTGCCTGGCCCTAACACGATCTCCTATCCCTCGTGAACAGCATTAGCGTAAATAAACACGAACTTCGCTTCCTCTACGTAAGGCGAACCCCCGCATCCGCCCCAGCAGGATCTCTAACGCAATTGTGATATTCTATATATCATAGGAGCTCCGCTCCACCTTCTAAGTCTTCCCAATATACCCGGTCGCCCTAAGCATCCAGCGCAAGGACTTCATCGCTCGCATCACCCCACATGATCTCCAGTGCCAGAACCATTTCCGGCGCCCTGAAACTCGACCCACCGCGGACCGTAGATGGCAACGCCGGTTGACAGTTGATTCCCACGAGCCACCTAACCACCTATTCGCTCTCCTCGGACCTGAATGCTATAGTGTACAAAACGAGCTTTGTTAATAGTCCTCCCCTTCTCTTTCTATCAAAATTCCTTCCTCAACCTAGACCACCTTTCGCTCCCAACTCATACCAGCACTGATCTAGATCCCGCTTCATATTCCTTCCTCTACCACTTCCTATAGCAAGCTGATTTGGAATGACTGTCGACTCCTCCGACTGTAAGAAGCGAAACAAGTGGGATAAACCTCAAAGAAGCACTTCCCATGGCCAAGATCATGTTAGGGACTACAGAGAACGGGGGTCCGAGGATGGAAACGGGTTAGCAGTCGCTGCGCCTCCTGCCGGAATGACCGTCGCTCTCGCACCAATTCTCCTCCGGTCGAGACAATCGCTGGAGAAGGAGTCCCGCATCCGCAAGCAGATCGACAGAGACACCCCATGCCGAACCAGCGAAACAGCCGTATCTCGACCCAGTGGCCACAGCAGGTAAGCCCATTGTCGGGGGGTTCGGGCTGAGGAGGAAGCGCTTGGGAGTACACAGTATGTGATAAGGGCAAGGCAAGAACGGTCAGGGGGACTGAGTATTTGCTCGTTGGTATGATATGATAAGACTACGGTAGGTTTCTACGGGAATTATTAGCTCTTCGTTTACAATTGGACAGGGGCGGTGGTGAGGACCGAAGGCCAAGATTTCACGACTATATGTTTTCTGGAAAGGGCATGAGTGTTAATTTCTTAATAGGTCCTAAAAGAGAAAACCTCGCACCGCCAGAAGGGAAGGCTCCTGATGCATTCTTCGTTCAGCCTACGAGCTTGAATTTGCCCTACTCTATAGGTAAGCCCATATGATAGCCCCATCTCGTCTCCAGAAAAGCGAAAAACCCCTCTAAGTGCGAAATACAGACTAAATGGCGACCGCAGCCCCCTCCACGCCGACCCAACGGCTAGAAAAAGACTGGCTATGAGGGTGCTACCCCCCATAGCCTAGGAACCTAGAGCACAGGCGCTCACGTCGTCCTCAAGGCTTTCTCACCAGGCTGAGGTTACAGGCTAGATTTGCCGGCGCTGGCATGCCCTGTGACGAGCTCACCTCCGACACGTCAAAGACCGGCGAGAAGAAGGATGGCCCCGACGAGATCATCTCTGTTGCTAGGGTTAGGGAGGGCGGAAGGGCTCTTTTGGGCAATAGGCGGGCGCTAGCCAAGGCTGGTTCTGGTATATACTGGTAGGGACAAGTTTTAAGAGGGGATGGGGGAGAAGGTAGCTACCTGTAGAGAAGTCTAGTCTAACATGTAAGATTTCAACTGCTATCGGGTGCGTAATTCGTATGGATGCAATGACACGATAATTTTGCGGCACCATACATCTCAATCTACCAATAATACCGGTAAAAAATCTCAATCCAATATTGTACTTGTGTTTCTTGCGGAAACTCCAATTAAGCTTTGCACATTGCGGGAACCTACATGCTATTCTAAGATGGACTCTGATATATCTGGACAAGTCAATGTGATTTCAGTGATCATTCCAACACTACCAATCCAGTAAGAAAGCACAACAGCGGAACACTAGTTCGCACTGGCACTCGTACGATCGGCGGGAAATTAGATAAAATCCCACATATCTCAAACAATATGCCCAACCACTTTTACTGGTACTTGTACTGTACTAGTTCTGTGCTATTTAGTTGACTTGAATCCGCATTCTCCAAGACAATTTTCAAAGCACCCATACCCCGGGCTCTAGGGACCGGACAGTCGCACAAAGATAAATCTACCGTCCATCCGTCCCCAATAAAAACCATCGGAGATAAAAGGGATACATGTGGACCGCCTCGAACCCCCCCCGCCACACCCGCGGATGATAAATCCACTCTGCTGTAACTTCGTGCCGAGTATTACGCACGGGTAGCGAAGACCCTTTACCCACACCCCGCCGGCTGGGTCCATTACTGCATAATACCGCGCATCCCAATGCATGGATGAAGTCACAAGAAAGCAAAAGTTGCGATACAATTTTCGCCTTAGCATCTTTTCTTCTTCCCCTTCGTCTCTACACATTTATCCACTCACAACCCTTCTTCTCCACGCCCCGACCACCACGGCGGCTCTCCTCCCCTCTCTGGCACTAACCGCTTATCGTCTCGGTAATCTTCCACCCCACTCTACGCTTCCCCTTCATCAACGAAATTTTCAGGGTTCAATATATAATATTTAATCTCACCATCTCTCTAACTCTTCTATCCTCCCTCTTTCGTGTACGAGTTGAATTAGATTCAATACGGGTTTCTTCTTTCACTTTTTCTTCTCTTTGCGAGATGGTGTACGGCCGGAACTTACCTTGGAAGACGGCGCTGAGGATTCCAGAAGGGAGGGTACGGGTCTGCGCGAGTGGATTGCTGCGATTACCTAGGACGAGACGTCATTTATCTTCTCCCTCTACGGATTCAACCCGGGCTAGCATCGGATGGTCGTCGGCTTCATTGGCTTTGGGACGGAATAGCTCTTTTCCCACTACCGCCTTCGCCACCGCCACGACGGGCACGGCTCAGGCATTGAGATTCGGGGACCATCGGAGATTATCTGTTTCCGCGCTACAGCTGAAGGAGAAGCCGCCGCCGAAGGACCCCGGGAGTAAGGAGATTATCGACGAGGAGGTTGATGAGAAAGTCGAGAGGAAAGAGAAGAATGACGAGCGTGTCGATGCCAAAGTAGATAATGGCGACGCGGGGTCCGGAGATGGTGCCTCGTTGGGTGAGATATTGAAGGGCGGGTCTGGTGGTACCGGTGGGCGTGGAAACGGAAGCAATGATAGTCCCTCTCCTGGTGGTGGCGGTGGACGGAGAAGAGGAGCCTCTGATAGAGCTCTCTCAAAACCTACGGTCCCGGATATCTACCCTCAAGTCATGGCTCTGCCCATCACGAAACGGCCTCTATTTCCGGGGTTCTACAAGGCTGTCACTGTTAGGGATCCGGCTGTCTCTGCAGCTATTCAGGAAATGATGAAGAGGGGGCAGCCCTACATTGGGGCTTTCCTGTTCAAGGACGAGAATGCGGATCGAGACACGATTGAGAGCACAGATGAAGTCCATGATGTTGGCGTTTTTGCTCAGATCACTAGCGCATTCCCAGTCCACGGTGAAGACGGCAGCCTAACAGCCGTTTTGTATCCCCACCGACGGATTAAGATCTCGAACCTTCTACCTCAGGGTAAACCCTCGCCCAAGATCGCAGAACCCGAGCCAATTGAGGAGATGGAGGAGGAGGAGGGTAAGGAGCAAGAGGACAAGGGAGATGTAGTCGCAAGCTTCGAGGAGGAGGTTGAGAAGCAACCAACGTCAAACCCATACGCTACCTCGTTCCTGAAGAAGCACAACGTCAGTATCGTCGATGTCGAAAACCTAGTTGAAGAGAGCTATGACAAAAAGAGCCCGGTGATCAGGGCTGTCACATCCGAGATCATCAATGTTTTCAAGGAGGTTGCGAATCTTAACCCCCTCTTTAGGGACCAGATTTCCACCTTTTCAATGTCCCAGTCCGCCGGTAACGTCATTGACGAGCCTGCGAAACTAGCGGATTTTGCCGCGGCAGTATCCGCCGGCGAGGTCAAGGAACTGCAAGAGGTCTTAGAAACCCTAGGCGTAGAGGAGAGGCTGCAGAAGGCACTTGTGGTTCTCAAGAAAGAGCTCATGAATGCACAGCTTCAGAGCAAGATATCTAAGGATGTGGAGGCTAAGATTCAAAAACGGCAGAGGGAATACTGGCTTATGGAACAGATGAAAGGCATTCGCCGAGAACTTGGCATCGAGAGTGATGGGAAGGATAAGCTTGTAGAGAAATTCAAGGAAAAGGCGGAGAAACTGGCTATGCCTGAGGCTGTTAAGAAGGTTTTCGATGAGGTGCCAATCACTCATTACTCTAATTCATTTGAGAATGGACCCCTAACACTTGTGCGCTTAGGAACTTAATAAGTTAGCTCATCTCGAGGCTGCAGCATCTGAATTTAACGTTACTAGAAACTACCTGGATTGGCTTACACAAATCCCCTGGGGCCAGAGATCTAGTGAGAACTACGATATCAAGCACGCCATGTCTGTGTTAGATGAAGACCATCACGGGCTTGAGGACGTCAAAGACAGAATCTTAGAGTTCATTGCAGTTGGGAAATTAAGAGGCAGCGTCGAAGGGAAAATTATCTGCTTTGTGGGACCCCCAGGTATGTCTATCTACAGCAACAAAATATCCGCCTCCCCTACTCCTTGCTAGGGCTAACAGCACGAAAATAGGTGTTGGTAAAACATCAATTGGAAAATCCATCGCCAGAGCCTTGAATCGACAATTCTACCGATTTAGTGTTGGCGGTCTCACTGATGTCGCAGAGATAAAAGGTCATCGTCGAACGTATGTTGGCGCCTTGCCGGGCCGCATTATCCAGGCTTTGAAGAAGTGTCAAACCGAGAATCCCCTGGTCCTTATTGATGAAGGTAGGCGAAACATCCCGGGCGTTCATGTATAATCATCTGGAGCTTCCTTATTAATCCATTCCGTGCGCAGTGGACAAGATTGGCCGAGGGCATCAAGGAGATCCAGCATCTGCATTGCTGGAGCTTCTGGACCCGGAGCAAAATTCCTCTTTCCTAGATCATTACATGGATGTTCCAGTCGATCTCTCGAAGGTGTTGTTTGTCTGTACAGCGAACATGACGGACACAATTCCCAGACCACTGTTAGACCGAATGGAGATGATTGAGCTATCGGGCTATGTAGCTGATGAGAAAATGGCGATCGCAGAAAAGTACCTAGGGCCCCAAGCTAGAGAAATGAGTGGGCTGAAGAATGTCGACGTGGTGTTGCAGAAGGATGCGATTGAAGAGTTGATAAAATCGTACTGCCGGGAGAGCGGGGTGCGCAATCTAAAAAAACAGGTAAGCAGATGGTTTCGCTGCAAGGAGCAGACCATCACCACGTGCGATATTCAACGTTGTTTCTCGCCAAATAACTAACGAATAGGAATAGATTGAGAAAGTTTTCAGGAAATCTGCCCTGAAGATCGTGCGAGATTTGGGTGAAGCGGCCCTGCCGGAAGAGAAAGCAATGGCTGAAGAGGGCGAAGCAGCTTCGAGAGAACCAGAGAAGAAGGCAGAAGAAGTCGGCAAAGAGGAAGAGGGAAAACCCATTAACATGGAAAAGGAAACTAGTGAACATCCAAAAGCGTTAGCAGTTCCAGAATCGGTACACGTCACAATTGATAGAAATAATCTAAAGGATTATGTTGGACCCCCAATCTTCACTTCTGACAGGTTGTACGACATCACACCTCCGGGTGTTGTCATGGGGCTTGCGTGGACGCAAATGGGTGGTGCAGCTCTCTACGTCGAATCCATATTGGAAACGGCCTTGACGTCCTCTTCTCGCCCGGCCTTGGAGAGAACTGGTAATCTGAGGGATGTGATGAAGGAATCAACGTTAGTGGCCTATGCATTCGCAAGGAGCATGATGTCCCAGAAGTTCCCACAGAATCATTTCTTTGACAAGGCTAAAGTCCATCTCCACTGCCCGGAGGGAGCCGTCCCGAAAGATGGTGAGTTTCAAAGAATCAGTGACATTGCTCTGTTGCTTTACTTAGGGTCGACCGACAACCTTTTCCATTATAACCGAAGCTGACAATGACCGGCTGATGCAGGACCCTCTGCCGGAATAACGATGGCCACATCTTTGCTATCCCTAGCCCTAAATCACAAGATTGATCCCACGATTGCGATGACCGGGGAACTTACTGTCACTGGTAAGGTACTGCGAATAGGCGGCCTTCGCGAGAAGGCTGTAGCCGCGCGCAGATCCGGGGCGAAGACAATTATATTTCCGGTGGATAACATGTCGGACTGGCTGGAGCTTCCCGAGGTAAGAATTACTTACTACCTGGCCTTACTACTGGCCTTTGCGGCTGAGTGGCAAATGAGGGGAGGGCTGCTATGTTAAGAATAGCAATGATTTGCTAATGGGTAATTATATAGAACATCAAGGAAGGATTGGAAGGTCGGCCAGTCAGTTGGTACGGTGATGTGTTTGATCTCGTCTTCAAAGAGCTCGACAAAGACAGAGCCGGGAATTTATGGCAGGAGCAGCTGAAGGAGGACCCAAAAAAGAAGGCCAACGATGAGCACGACGACGACTAAATCAGCGCTAACTTACCACGCCCTACTATACCACGGAGCGAGGCCTTTCCGGCATGTGCGTGTGTGGGAGTTTGACAGCTACGTTTAATATTTCCCTTGCCTCCCTCTTTAGACTGTACATCTTTCTCCTTCCTCTTTTCCGCAGTGACTATTTTGGCAGGCGGCCGGGGCGAAAAGTAAGTGACGGGACCGAGAAAGCCAAAATCAATCCATAAAAAGCTACATCACATTACAAGGTCATGATAGAGAGGGGGTTCCTCCCACTATACAGAAGGGATTTGCGCCAGTCTAGGCATTCATTGTAGATAATATCATAGCATCTGTATCTTCTCTCCTCTCTCTTTTTTTCATGAGCTAGGTGCTCGGATGGACTGTCTTTAATGAGTGATGTGGGTGAAGTGTAAGTGCCGGTATGATACGGTACTTGACTGAGTACAGCGCACCACAACGGTAGCGGCAATGGGCAAGTCAGGTCCGGGCCATGGTGTATGACATTATCCTCCATTTACACTCACACCTACCAGTACCGTTCTAGTTCACACAGCGCTGTACCCCACGCATACGGCATTGATTCAGGTGGATTCAGCATATGGGTAAGATAAGGTGCGGGGGGGGGATGGGAGACGCATGCAGGTAAAGGCCGTGGTAGTAGTGATGGTGGTTCGGTCGTTGATGTCTTAAGTTACATGGTTCTCCAGATGGCAGCGTGTCCACGGTACAGTCCAAAGCGCACGCGCCCGAGAATACTAGCGTTATATCATACCGGTAACTTACTGTGCTAGGCATCATATTATACCGGTAGCTATCATAGATAAGCCACAGTAAGTCCATTACCACCAGCAGACCTACCGGAGCACAGTACGAGTACTGTACCGTGGGCTCAAATCTGATCTGTTCAGCTGGTTGAGTAGGTACCAGTACTACTTTCGCTGCTATAATAATAATAATAATAATTATTATTATATAATATTACTACGGCAATAGCACCACACGATAATATCCCACCCCCGCCATCAGGGCCATTCCTTAAACATCTTCCTAACCGAGAAAGCGCATCGTGGTGCGCTGTACGGCACTGCACTGCACTGCACTTATTGGCATCCGCCCCCGCGTTTGGGATGAGCTGTACAGCGCTCGAGTAAAGTGTTACTATATACGCGAGGCTTAAGTTGACGCTAAAAAAGTGATCTGGAACAGGTTGGGGTTGTTTCGTTTGTTGGCCGGTTGGGGGGACCCCGTGGGGAGGAAAAGGTTTGGGTCGTACAGACAGTTGTGATGCCAGTTAAACTTACCGTATGTCGCCTCGGGTTTGCGAGGTGAGGAGGAGGGGTTCTTGGAGGAGGATGGATGGAATTGTGGGGCTGGTATGATATTATTTTATTATCGTAATTTTTCTAATAGATTTTTCCCCCCGCTTCCTCCCCTTGGTTTGTTTGTTTTTGTTTTTGTTTTGGGGTTGGGGTTGGAGGTTAGTGGGTTATTGGTTGTGGGGGGTAAGGCTGCTGTTGGGACTGGCTTTTACTACGGTGGTAGTACGGCACGGTATGATACAGTAGTTGTGTGGTATGATATGATGCTGGTGGATTGATAGATAGAGAGATAGCTTGGCGCTTTGTGGTTGGCTTTCCTTCCTGGATCTTATCGTAGATAACGGCCGTTTCCAATACATGAGTGAGTAGAGTAGAGTACGGCACAGCTCAATAAAGGCATCCCCTTCCTATCTCAATTGGGTCAAGTCCATATCTTTTTGTTTCTCCGATAGTACTGGGTAAGTATCATACCAGTATCATAGTCGCGTTACACAACTATAAGTATCCGGTCCCGTTATTTTTCCGCTTCCTGTCATCCGGAATAGCCTGCAGGTCACGGCCCGTCTCCTAGAACCTCCGGACCTCCGGCATAGCACCTGTACTCGTAGTCGCAGCACGGTCGACTACTATATACTATCCCTAGAAGAGAAAAAATCAACCTAAGACACCCGTTACTACTCCAAGCAATCGGTACTACCACCCTTTCCATCGTTCAGTTAGATAAAAGGCCCCCAATATCAATATAGGTATTACATCAAAGCCTCGTGAAAATCCCCCACGAGAATAATACCGGCGGGAACCGTGAGCGAACCCGTCAGTCTAGGATAGGTTTAGTCGCAAAAGTTACTACGAGTACCGCCACTGGCCGATGAGATGCAGCACATCTGAAAGGCTGACGCCGATATTTGCTCTTTCGGGAAGAATGCAGATCCCCCAACCTCAGGAGAGACCTTGTCTCCGAGCCCCCGGGGATTACGGGGCTGACAAGAGGTGGTGGTGGATTTCACGAGGTTTTGCGGCACGGTTTTCGAGGTTTAATACGAGGAAGTTGCTCGAAAGGCTTTTTTACGGACGTGGCCGTGCTGTGTGTGATACGGTAATGGGTTGGAGTCTGCCGTATCGGGATTGACGTCATATGTATTTGTAGGAAATGAATGGTGGGGGTCCGAACTTTGCTACCGGTACTTGTAGCGTCTGTTATCGCGGTGATTTAGCGGCGACAAAAGCGCTGCGTTCTAGAGCACGGCACAGCATTGTAAAGCACTACGGATACCCTGGATAGATTCTTCCTCCGGCTCATAGAAACAAAAACACGCGGTACTGTAGGGTACTCGAGCACAGGACACCATTCAATTTCGGAACCCTACCCCAGCCTCGCATGTTTCATCCACCTTATCCACAAACCTCTGTACTAGTACTCGTACATGCACTTTCTCGCCGATCCCTCATCGCCAACATCTCCCTCCCTCCCAGCTTCCTTCTTCTCTTCCTTCCACGCTTCCTTCCAGATCATCACCCAGAGCTATATCAGACCAAACGTCGCAGATCAAACGCATCCAACAGCACAGTACCAAGATACTCACGACCGGAACCACCCCGCGCCAATCCTTCCTCCCTTCCTCCCTTCCGTTGCCCTACTGTATGTATGTAAGTTATGTATGTATCTCGAATGCTCATCATGTCGAGGCGTTTTTCCTAGAAACGGATTGCCTCCGCATAACCTAACACCAGAAAACTCGGCCCATTGGCTTGGTTCCGGGTAGTATGCATTGCCTAGTCCCCCCCCCCCCCTTTTAAAAAACAAAAAAACGCTTCGACACCACCACTATTACTCGTGATCGTCTGACGTTTGTAGAAATTGGCCGGGTCCGCATATGCTGGCAAGGCTCAGTGTGTGTGTATGTTAGACATGCACTATAAGTACTGTGCCTCTTCATAGCGAGTGCCTTGAAGAATGGAGGGGGACATTTGGTGACTTGGCCGGGCAGGAGTACCAGTACTTGCTAAAACTCTTGTTTAGGTGACATTTTTTTTGGTTTCATGAGTCTCTATACTTCGCAACTCATTAGCCTATCTTGCGTATGTGGGCAAATGCGGACCCGGCTACCCTGACAAACTTTGGGCAAGTACTCGTACGAGGAGGTATATAATACTCCAGAGTCACGCAAATCCCCACGACCCATTTACATATGCTAATTATCATACAGTGCTCGGGTTCATGTAGTTACCCTGTCCGACCCTACCCCTCCCCGATCGCACCACTCCCGTTTGCGCGCCTTGTTTCGCTTACGATAGGCTAGCGATAAGGACCCATGGCAGCCGCCTTAACTCGATCTTGTTAAATTTCGAAGGAAACAAAAGAATTGCTTTTTCATCCTTTTTTTTCCTTCACTTTGGAAAAAACAAAACAAAAGGGAGCTTGTGGAAATTGCATTTTGGAAGTATTAAGATCGATCGGGAATTAATTGCTGTTTTTATTATTATTGTTATTACTGTTCTTTTGTTTTGTTTTTTTTAATTTGGAGGAATAATGGGGCGTGAAATGTTTCGTTCGGTTGTTTCGTGGATGAGATAGGGTGGGTAAGAGGTGGGCACGCCGTTATTAGGTGGTTAGCCTTGAGCTAATCTGCCGATACTGGGTCCTGAAAATATGGGTTCGTGGATCGGAAAACATAATCGTCGTTTCCATGGAGATGTTTGTATTGGGGGGGGGGGGGGGGTTGTTACACGTATCATATGTGAATAGGGCTCCAATGGCGGGCGGGTGACTTGGAACATGAATGAATTCAATAAGTGATGATAGATGAGCGGATGCTTAGCGCGGGAGGGCGAGGGGCACAGCTGCTACCTTATGATCATGTCATCAGCAACGCAAGGACGTTGTTGGTTCCTTACGTTACTCGTGAAGTGCACCCCCCGCATAATGTTTTGTGTCTTGTCGGGTTGTGTCGTCAGCAGTGCTTACTAGAATCCCTTGGCTGCCCCATCGCTCTCTGAGTTGTTTGTACAAGTACTCAGGTAGGTAGGTAGGGAGGCTATGCCATGCTATTCACACCGCGTTGTGCGAACAATGGAAACCCCTGTTTTCTTTTTCTTCAACCGGGTAGGACAATTAACTTGTGTCTGTATTGACCAACTCATGAATTTCATTGTTCACCGCTGTTTTTCCCCTTTCGGAGTCGTGGTGGTTTTGATTGGTGTTTGGGTATGCCAGCGAAGGGTGTGGATTGGTTTATTATGATATGCATGGCATAGTGGGGTCATGAGGAAAAAAAGAAAAAAGAAAAGGAAAACAATCTCGACCCGTTGGTGCATGCACTTTCCGGCTTTTCTGGAAGGATATTTCTTGAAAGAAAAGAAAAAACCGTGATGGTGGGGTATAAAAAAAAAACAATCGTGTTCTTCCACACCAGACGGTTACTCGAGTGCAGAGGGTTGATTGATTGACCGACGGACGATGGGTTGGGTTGCAAACACCACAGCATCCTCGCGGCAGGCTGAAGACGATGGTGGCATGGATGGGCAGGCAGGTAGCACCTCGCTACCAAAGTGTGGGCGTACATACTCGCGCGGTACTTGTATGGGAGGGAGAGGGATTAACAATGAAGATGCTGGGGGAGGGGTTTGCGATCGATGTCGGTTGATAGAGGAAGAAATTTTTTTTTTGAATTGGTGGGCAGGTGAGGCAGAATGTTGTCGGAGAGGGGAAAAGGGGGGGGGTGGTGATGATGGCGGATGGATGGAGGTTGGGCAAAGGGCATACAGTACCGTTAGGGACAGCGGAAGGGGAAGATGTGCAATTTACGGAGAATCCGTGCCTACGAGCAGTGGAGGACTCGAGTGCCGTAGCCCGCCAGATGTGCTCTTGCAGCGGACAGGATAGGATGAAATATTGGAGGAGAGCAGCGAGTTTAAAACAGAAAAACTAGAATAGGAATCGGCAGACTTAGGAACCTCGCTGAGCCCAACCACTCGCTTTTCTTCCCTCCTTAACCGATGATGATCCTGGCACGAGAGGAGGAGGCCGAAAAGATATTCAAGAGAGGCTGTGACATAACTTTACCGCCGCCATCCACCTACTCTGGAGGTTGACCGTTACATTGTATTTTCTGAACCCACCTCTCGTAATCCTATCAGACCGGTTCTGCACCAGCCCTACTTGTACTTGTGCTCCCACCTTCCTCTTCCCTCAGCCAATTCTATCACTTCATTCATGAACACCAACCACCTCCAGCAACAATACTGGTGATACCTTTCCCCAGCCTGCTGCTTCGCTTCATCTTTCTAACTCACCTCACTCGTCCATCCATTTCACACTTCCACCTATCCTACGCCATATCCCAACACCTACGTATTTCCGGATGAGAAGAGGTAAGCGTCTGGCTTGGTAGGGATATTGGGTGTGCCAGCTCACTTTGCAGGGGAAAATACGGTAATTGGATACTTTTAACCTGGCAGTGAGGGAAAGGGTGCATAATGCCGGCTCTATTTTGGCTGGCTGGCTGGCTGTTTCCCCCTTCACGCTTCTTCACAACACTGCGGATTGTGCTCAAGTAGGTACTGTGCTCTTTCTTTTTTTTGTGCACGCTTTCTTTGCTTTTCCCTCCTTGCAGAAACAAGGCCGGCGGGCACAAGAGAATCCATTGCTACAGAGTGGGATTAGAATATGTACGAGTACTGGCGATACACTTTTTCCTTCTCCTTTTTTTCTATAGACGTAGTAGAAGGGCTGTAACGAACAAGTTTTCCTGAATGAAACAGAGTTCTAGTAGGATTGGCGAAGGAATTGGATGGTGAGATGGGAAAAGGACATCAGGCGCTGCCTTGCGCTTTGGGGTGATAGGTGTTGAAAAATGCGTATCCTCAAGGGTTTGGTTTACCTTGTTACTGTATTGTAACTTTACCAGCCATCATACATACAAGTTTCTAATGACATAAATCGAGCTACAAAAAGGAAAAACTTGGTTTATATTACCATTTTTATTTTTTTCATTTTCCCCTTTACAACCTTTCTTCGCCTTTCCTTCTTCTCTCTATCACACATTCACCTCTCCCTTTCTTCTTGTATTTGATAGATAACTCTCTCACACTGACACACTTTCACTCTCGTTTTTTTTCCCGATATTCCAATCTGAACCCTTTTCCTTGTGCTTGCTTGCTGCTTACTACTACTGTACCGTTGTCCTGCGGTAACTACCACCGCTACTACTCCCTTCCCTCTAGTGCCTTCCATCCAACTTCTTTTTGGTCCCTCATTTCACTCCTGTTTATTTGGTTTATTTTTTTATATTTTTTTTTTTTCGTTTTTCTTGTAGTTTTTCTTGGTTTGACTCTTCCTCCTGCCTGTTTCCTTTTTTTTCCGAGCTCTTTTTTCCTGTCTATCCATTTCTCATTTTACCGGATTGCCATTCCCTTCTCCTTCCCTTTATATTGTTTCGACAGGTCCCAAGATCCACTACCGCTGCCTGCTTCTACGTCTGCTGCTGCCGCCGGCTGCCCATTCACAGCGCCGCTGTGTCTGCTGGATTTGCGTTGGCTGATTTGAGGCTCTTTATCCATTGTCGCAACTACTTTTCGCTCACTCCCCTCCGCTCTCTTCTGATCTATCTCACTCCTGATTGATGATGCTGGCCGTGTTCTTGTCTTGTTCTCGTCGTGGTTAACGAGCACACCCCACCTTTCCACTACCACAACGAAACTACTACCACTACTCACTACTGCCTCACAACCGCCACCACTACTACTACAGTACTGAATTATTTTCTCTCCTACTCATTCCCTTTCCGATCGGACCAAGCAAAGAAGGGGGAACAAAAAAAGAAAGAAAAAGAAGAAAAAAAGGGAAAAAAGACCCCTCCGTTACGGATATTACAGACATTCCACATATGCCCATTTGTTCCCCGTTCCGTCCAGGCACTCTTTGTCTTCATCTCTTCCTCTCTAGGGCTTGTAAGGCGAGACCGGCAGACCGATTGTGATTCCTCCGTATCCTTCGAACTGAACTGACGGACACAACCAACTTTATAGTCCCTCCTCCCATTCTCCCAAGCGTAGGGAGTGTACCAAAAGTATGGCTCTTCCCCCTCCCGATGCCCACAATTCCAATCCTGTCCCTGCAAGCTTCCCTAATAGAGTCCGTGAAACCGTGCTCCTGCTGCTGATGCTGCTGCTACTACTGCTGCTACTGCTGCTGCTGTTACTGCTGCTTTGCTGGCCGCCTCTGATGCCGTTACTACTACTACTCTTGGATACTGGATGCTGGGCCGGAGGCTATTCTGCAGCCTAATAATTACTACTACACCGTTTTTTTAATTTTTGGTTTTATTATTACCGTTATTATTCATTTTACACATCACACCTTTATGCGCACTAATCTTTTTTTTCCCACACAATCACGCCCTGTCATCGTTGTCTGACCCACGGCATCGGCGGCGCTTGCACCTTGTTCCCGCCCTGGCGAACATCGGGTCAAGGAGCCTGCAGGGACGCCGGTATCTGTAGCGCGCTGCCTTTCCCATCACATCAATTTTTCGTCTGAAAGGCACCAAGCCTACAACAATCCGTCACTCTCGTAATAACCTTCCCATCCCCATACCGAATTCGTGTCATCCATCACCCACCTATTCACCTTTTCAGAGGACTCTCGATCCTCCCTCTGCATCGACCGCAAAAAAAGGGCAACGAGATTGAGGTCAACAAAAAAAAGAAAAAAAGGAGGACAAAGCACAAGGGGGGTGGAAGACTTGCAGGAACAGCATCACCCAGAAGGAAGCAGTAGTCGCAGCATCAGCAGCAGCACAGGCACGGGTATACCACAATAATAGGGGAATACGGTTAGCTGATCAATTGCATTTTTTATGACTCGTCTAGAAAATATTTTCCCCAGCTACAGTTAGATGAACTTCTGCTGCATGGGCATGGCTGTATCTGCTCCCCCTGGCAGGCCGACAGGTAAGGCCGGCCGCGCCATCGCTAGGTGGAGAAGGAAGCTGGAAATAAAGCTGGATTGGCATCACCATGGCCGTGGGAGTAATTCACACAGGATACCGACGACACCAAATAACAACAGGAATTCCGCACGTAATGGAAGTGTTATTGACCCACCTAGGCCGCCAACGTTTGCCAGGCAGCAATCTGAGATGAGAAGTCGCCTGAAACCTGCAGAGCTCTCGCCCTCGGAACGTAGGGGCATACTAAGTGGATCAAACCCTGGATTGCATTCTTCGAAGAGTCCGCAAACCACCCCGATCCAACCTGCAGCTGCCCCAGAGGAAGCCCCGGTAAAGGAGGGGGAGGGGGGGGAGGAGGCGGAAGAACAGCGGGACCTTTCCCAGGGTGATGGGAATATGCTCACGCCACGCTCTGAGTCGAGGGAATTTCAACCACCAATCCCGCCTCCGGCGCCACCGGCTCCTACGGACTCTGTAGGTGGGCTCTCCGCAACGGATGATGATGTGGATGGTGATGTGACGAGGTCGCCTGTTGATGATGAACTGGATTGGAAATGGATCCTCAACCTGAGCATGCACTTCCGCGATCAATCGGACCGGGAAAAGTTTTTCGTCACGTATGCTGAGACGCCAACTCTTCGACGTAGGCTTACAGTATCTTGCGATTACCGAGACGCGGAGGAGGGTACCTTAGAAAAGGAATTGGCGACGCTGAAGTACCAACGGGATAAGAGCGCGAAAATATATGACGCCATCAGGGACTCGTTGAGCGATATCCAATTCTATGATACCATTACAAACCTCAAATTACAAACGAGTGATGGGAGGCTTCATGTCCATGTCACCGAGGACCTGCATGAAATCATCCCATATCCGCCCGTCGTTGCCATCGCGCACTTGAAATGCCCCAAGTATAAGGAATCCGAGCTGGAGTTCGACTCACACCTCTCTGGATTTGTCTACAAGGTCAAAGTCAATGGAGATGTGTTTATTAAGAAAGAAATCCCAGGGCCCGATACAGTTGATGAGTTTCTGTATGAGATCAATGCGCTATATGCGCTGGCTGACTCGAACAATGTCATTCGTTTTGGCGGGTGTGTGGTGGACGAAGATCGAAAAAAGGTTAAGGGGCTCCTCATTAGTTTCGCTTCCAAGGGAGCTCTCATCGACATTATATACCACGAGCGTGGAAGACTTTCTTGGGAGACACGAGAGAAGTGGGCAAAGCAGATTGTCTCTGGCCTTTCAGAAGTCCACGAAGCCGGCTACGTTCAGGGGGATTTCACATTGTCCAATATTGTGATTGATGAGAATAATGATGCGAAGATCATTGACATCAACCGCCGCGGGTGTCCAGTTGGCTGGGAACCCCCAGAGGTTACTGCCATGATTGATGGACTCCAGAGGATTGGAATGTACATTGGAGTCAAATCTGATATTTTCCAACTTGGCATGGTGCTTTGGGGGATTGCGCACGAAATGGATGAGCCGGAAGCTGTTGAAAGGCCACTAGGCATGGGTGACGCCCCCGGTGATGTACCAGACTACTTTAGAGCCATCGTGGAAGCTTGCCTGTCTGAGCGGCCTCAGGGCCGGCCGTCCGCTAAAGATTTAATTTCAAAGTTTCCTGAGCGCAACCAATCTTCTCGCCGCTACAGTGACGGGATGCCACGTTATGAGGAAGGTGATGGCTCTTATGCAGCGCTGGATGGGGGAGGCTATGTTCCAAACGGCTACCTAATGGGACTCGGACAATCTTATGAAGAGGCCCCTGGGGAAAGTGGCGGACAAAGCATGCCGGAGATGAGCGGTGTCAATGGAACCAACGGGTTGCTCCTTAACGCAAAGGTTAGGCCCATCAAGCTCCCCCCGGCTAGCGCTCCTTCGAAGCCCTGCATCTGACAAAGTGATTGGGTATGAAACGAATAGCTATCACGAAATTCCGGTAGCGCCTATACCCCATTCCCCCCGCGAGAACTCAGTAACCACATGACAGGCAGCCGTCGCCCACTAGTAGACGAAGAAACCCAATCTACCGCCAGCAATAGCAACCGTCCTATATCCCGCGACTCATTCGAAGACGCACCACAAGTAATCGAAGCAGCGCCCAGTGAAGCCAGCGGGGAAGAACCGTACATACCGGACAACATCGGGTCCGTAATCGGTTTATCTGCGGGCCTTCCCCCACCGCCACCACCCCCGCCGTTTGTGAGGCCGCCGCTGGAGAGGTACTCAACGGCGAACGATCATTTTGGGGATGAGTTGGGGTGGTCGATGTACATGCCAAGCAGTGCTTCTCAGCCCCGGCGGCTCCCGAGCCCGCCTTCTTGGGGAAGTGGAAATGCGAGGGGGGTATCTACGAACGAGGACTATGCGGGTCGGGATCTGCAGGGGACGGAGTCGCCGGGGAATTCACCTACATCGCCAACGTCCCCACCACCATTACCATTGCCTATACCTGCTACGGGGCCCGCGCTTGCGGTTTGAATTGAGTGTTCTTCCCTTTTCATGGTTAAAATAATCTTTTCCGGATATGATACTTTGGGGAGAATGTGGTTAGGATGGCGACGCTGTATAGATGCCTGGGATAAATTATTGGGGGTCACGGTTGGACATTTTTTTCATGCTTTTTTGTTGTTTTATTGTTTGGTTGAGGTCTAATTATCTAGTCATTTTGCTTGTTCATCGCGATGTTTATCTTTCTGTCTTTTTGTCAGTTTACTTTTTTTATTTTGTGTTTTTCCACCACAGGAACAGTTTGATAAGGATACATGGCATTTGTTTTTTTTTGTCGTTTGTTGCTTTTGTTATTACCTTTCGCGACGTATCCATTTCATTTCTTTATACCCCACTCCCCTTTATACCTTACCTCAATTTCAATTTTCAACGTTTTTCTATTGATCTACCATAACTAGGTTATTCAATCTTTCCTTCCTCCCTTTCTTGTCTTCCGCATCATCCTTGCAAGAGGAATGATAAAAAAGTTTGCTCCATTGTTGCTTAACTTCACTTGACCGTCTTGCCCATTTCATTTGTTCAGATCCATTTATCTTGTGTCATGTCTACGTTGTGGTTAATATTACGGTGCGATTTGTAGGTAGCGTAGTCTTGCTTGTCGTTCTCTTCTCTTCTTTTCCCATTTGGATACTTGATGGGTAGCAGGTTGGGACGACTGGCAGAGGTGTAGGAATTGCGAGGGGGTGAATTTGCATTAAAGCTAGTAATGAGTATATGATGGAACATTTCCTTTGTCTTTATTTTTTTTCGGTCTTTCGTTTTTGTCTTCATTCATTTAGCCTAGGTTGCGCAGGGGGGGGTCTAGTAGGAGAGGGGGAGGGGAGGAGAAAGAGGAGGGTAAAGAGGAGGAGGAGGGTAAAGAAGGTCGCACTGTAGAAATTGGACATTTTGGGGGGGAAGGAAATTGTGAAAAAGCTTTGTGCGAGTGATTTCTGTGGTTCTAGAGAGAACATGGAAAGAAATGGAGATAAACAGCCTCGCGGGGTAGGCTACGTTATGGACCCTTAACCTCCAATCGCCAGGGTCAGGATGAATAGCTACGATACCCAGGTAAGCACTAGCGAGCCATTGCATATTATCATACAACCCGAGTGCGCACCACAACGTGCACAAGTGCACACAGTACCATCACACTCGTCCGTGATCAGGTGCCCTCCTAACCTCATCTCTTTCAAGCACGATAGCACGAACAATGCCATACGCCGGGTCCCTCACTCAACTTACTTACCCCCTGTTTCTCGTTCGTTCTTGACAACACACTGAATACGGGTACTCGAGCACGGCATAGTACAGTACAGCTAGGATAGGGTGGAGCTTTCTGGCTGACGTACCCCAGCCGCATAGTGGCCTAATTGGTCAATGGGAGCTCCTGTCCACCGAGCACACCGCTTGGTGACTGAGATGCCAGTGGAACATATTTGGTAATAGTAATAAGGCATATACTATAATGAGAATCGTCAACCTTGTAACAAAGCAACAACAATTAGCACCGATAGCAACCGGGCTGCTTGCCGGAAATGCCCGAATTCGTAGGTAGCAGCAGTTACGCGTACGCACCAGTTGGATACGCAAGCGTTGAAAACTTTTCTCCATTAAATTTCCTTCCCCTTTCCTTCCCCTTTCCTTCCCCCCCTTTCTATTTACTTCCTCTCCTCTGTAAAGGATGGGCTCCTTGACCGCTTCAATACAATTACTCCTTATTTACTTGAGCCACTTCGCTTTTACTCCACGAAATCCTCACGTCCGATCATTACCCCTACTTTCAACATTTTCAACACTGCTGCTCTGAAGCACAAAACTCTGCGGCCGCGCAACTATGGTACTACTAGTATTCTCTGAGTTGACCTTCCAGCCATTAGGCGTATCGTGATAAGGGAAATGCGGGGTGGACGTGAATTACCTAAAGTTTGCTTGTGTCCTTTCCTTACAACCCCTCACTCACTCCTATCCACCTTTTTTCTCCCTCCTTATGAGCAAAGCTTCCACCCTCGCCTTCTGATAAAACGCTCCTATCCGCTCCGTACCGCCAATTATGCTCTTCGCTGAAGGTCTGTTCTGGCAATTGAGAAGTTTCAAAGTATCCTGTTCACTGACATGATATCGTGGAGTTACTCTGGTTGGCCACTGGTTGCTGGACTCGGGGGTGCTGCCCCCCTCATGGTCAATAAGGGCATGTTTGGACACAGTGGTTCCGTTCCGTTCTCCCATAGAAATGATACCCTTCCTTCGGTTTCAGAAAGGAGAGAATGCTCTTTTCGCGGCAGAAATGGTCGCCCCACGGAACGGTCCCATTTTTGCCAAACAGGCCCTAAGTGGTACCGTCGCCGCCGCATCCATCATGTCCTACCCACCCCAACCCTGCAAAGGCAGATCTCTACTCTACAGGGAGACGTTGGGGCTTTCTTGACCGACCTTTGGGTTTTCCGGACAGACCTTAAGGCGGTGAAGGCCCGAATCGGCGACCTGGGGCGCTAAATTGCCCCGCTACCGCCATTTCCCCTACCATAGGCACTGCTACGCGGCTAGCCATAAGCCAATGACTCCCCTGGGTGGGGGCCTGTGCGGAAGCTACGTGACATGGAGCCAGTGTGCTGTTCTCGTAGGGGGGGACTCGAAGTCTATACTATTGCCGGAGGAGTGGGCGTGGGGTTTGGGTGTCGATGTTTTCTTTGGTTTGTTTTCCTATTGTATTCATATCTTTATAAGAATTGTTAGCCACTGAAAATGTCAACTTTTAATATTGCTAATCAACTTCCTAATCAATGTGAAAGGCCCCTCACAAGCTGCTCGGATACACCTCAATCACAAGATTTGGATCCATGGCTCTTTTAACAGCAAGTCCCTAGAGAGAGTGCCATGTGAAGACAACTAATAATACCATGTCTATTTGAAGTGGGGCCTATGGTCCTTACTCTCCCACAAAGGCGCTTCCCGGCCTTAGCCTGGATGTGCGGCTTTCCTATCACGAACGTCCGCGTGCTAGAAGGCTTTAGTGGAATTCGCTTAAGAAAACCAAGAAGCCTGACCCAACCTCCTGCTGCACATTGATCTCAAGCATCGGTGCAACTAAGTTTGAGCAGGGCACCCAGCATACTCACTGTCACAGACCCTTTTGGGCAAAGTCAAAGTAAACGAATGCAACCGTGACCTCTTGCCCTCCAGCCCGATCACACACAAGCCACAAGATTCAATCTTAAAAAGCCCTGACCAAGTTTAATTCCCATTCACATCAGATTCTTTTCTTTTCTCAGACACCGTCCTAGTGAGTCCCTAATAACCCGGAAAACCGTAGTATGATACCAACGCCTTTATGTACAAACTGTACTTTCCCAAAGCGGATGCCAACTTGCAGTAAATGGGGGAATGGAAGTCAGAATGGAAGTCAGTTGGTGGAAGGTGTCATGATAACTATTAGCCTCCCACCCACCCGTCCCCCACCGGCGCAGTATAATACCCCATAATCAAGTTCCCACACCACGATGTGCCGCAATAGCCAATATAAAACATCATACCCTAAAGACATCAAATCGCAATGTGGAGGGGGGACATTATACAACAAAATTCCCGATATAATACTAGTTGTATGCGGTGCCCGAGGGTACTTAGGTAGCCACCACCTCACCCCCAAGACTTCAAGGCGATGTATCATAGGTTAGAATATGTAGATTGAGACCATCTAGCGTCCTTGAATCCTTCCTCCCCAATCTGCTTGTCTATCGCTGGCCTTGCGCTTGCTTGCCGGGCCTAACGCTGTAGGGGGTTTTTTTTCCCCAACGGCTCGCGCGTTTCCGGATGACTAGTTGGGAAGGAGGGAGGAAGGAAAGAACGGGGGTGGGTAGGAGGGGCCCACCCTTCACTGTTGCACTAGATTGGCTCGAGAGGGTCTCGTCACCAGGACATTGTAATATCCACTGCTGGTAAGAACGGCCCCCGAAGTTCCCCCTGTTACACACCCTTTACTTCTCACTCTTACCGGTAGCTCTGGCATGAAGACCATCGGTTATAACACACAGCCGAGTGATGATGCATGATCAGCAAGCACCCGAGTTGGCAATACTTTGGATGTGCAAAACTCAATTCCTCTGTAATTTACTCGTACAATACGTAAATTCAGAAGTCACATGATATGGAGAAGGGGTAAGTGTCAGGTTCAATCTTAAATCGGATTAATCGAGAAAGTATATGCCCCTCGCAAAACTTGACTTAAGGTAGGCAACTGGATGAGGTCCGCTATTCTGTGGGTAAATAAATTATGACTTAGAATAGTAAAGGACACACCGACCCAACCATAAAACCACTGCTGACCCCTCTCTCATACGGACAGGTTGCAAAATCTGGGGGTTCCTGATCTTCGAGTAAGTCATCAACGGGGTGTAGGAGTGGGGAGTCGGGGTGGAGGAGAATCGTATGAGGTGTATATTATTAACTCCTGACCCAGGCCAAGGTGATCTATCACTCCGGGCGATGGCGGGGCTGGGGGGTTCAAGTGCCAGTCCTTCAACCCCCTCTTGGAAATTCCGGGGGTTCTCAAGAGCATGTCAACGACCTCCTCGTTGTACCACTCACAAGCGATGTATAACGGCGTCCTTCCGAGACGGTCTTCCGCATTGACATCTACCCTTTCGTCTTGCAGGATCATTTTAGCAATCTGGGTATCGCCCTGCTTGGCGGCGCAGTGTAAAGGCGTCATGCCAAAGTCGTCAGTGGCCTGCACTTGAGCGCCGCTCCATAGCAGCACTTGCACTACTCTTGCATTTCCCCAGGTTGTGGCGAGATGCAATGGCGACTGCCAGGCGATGCATCTATCGTTAACTAGATTCGGGTTTGACTTTAGCAAGTCCAAGACCATCTCGGCGTTCTGACCCTTTGCTGCCCAATGTAGGGCGTTGTTTCCCTGGTTATCTTTATCTGCAAGATCGAATCCCCTGGACATAAGAAGCCGAACGATGTTCCTATTCCCACACTGGGCTGCTATATGAAGCGCGGTTTCCCCATAACTGTTTTTGGCCCTCACACCCGATTCCATCCTCTGAAGTAGCATCTCTACAACATCTGCCCAACTCCATGATGCTGCCCAATGGAGGACTGTCCTTTTTTCTTTGTCGACTAGAGCGAGGTCAGATCCGTTTTCAACAAGCTCCATGAGCACCGGCTTTGATCCAAACTCAGCCGCTCTTTGCAATGCTGTTCGCCCATCCTTATCCTTGACGTCTAGAATAGCCTGGTGCGAAATTAGGAGGCGCGCGATCCCGGCTTCACGATGCTTCGCGGCCAGGTGCAAAGCCGTCTGATCATCTTTATTTCTGGCGTTGATGTTAACCGACTTTCGCTCGAGCAAATATTTTACAACATCGGCCCAGCCCATCGAAGTGAGTAAATGGAGAATGGTGTTTCCATCCCGGTCTATTTCATTGGCACCAACTTCATCATCATCCAAACACATCTTAGTCAGGTCTCTCCAATCTTGCTTGATGCAATGCTGAAGCGGCGTTCTTCCCTCTGGATCTTTCACTCTCAACCTAGCTCTCCTCGACTTGATGATACCTCTGGTTGCGGATTCTTTGCCCCAGTAAGCGGCGATTAGAAGTGGAGGAATTCCCCTCAGGTCCTCGCAGTTAAGGTCTACCTTTGGGTTAAGTATTAGTCGGCTCAAAAGATCCCAATCGTTATTGATGGCTAGATGGACGAGCGCCATGCCGTCTCTATTGCGTATATTAAGGTCGACCCTTATTTCTGCAAGGAAAGGCTCGATTTCGCTCTCCTTGGAAATTCTCATGGCGTAGTGCAGCGCTGTCTCCCCAAACTTTGTTTTCGCATTGACATCAACTCTTTGGTGTTGGAGAAGATATCGGAGGATCTTGTGAGAGTGTGATCCGGAGTTTACAGCCATGTGAAGTGCGGTTTCAGTGTAGGAATTTATCTGATTCATGTTTTCCACCTTGGATCCAAGTACGAGGAGCACATTCAGAAGCCCGTACTCCACTATAATGTGTAACGAGGGTGGTGGTTTTCCCGGGCTCTTTCCGAGCAAGCTGCGCCGCAACTGGTATTCAAAAGCCAATTTGTATTCATTCTCTGCAAGCCTTTGCACTAATTTCGACACTCCTTCCGCCTCCGCTTCTGATACCAAAGCTACATGCCTGGGCCAGTATTCCGCACAATACTTAACAAATGGAACTTTTGCGATGTCTGCATCAATATCCTTTGAAGTAAAATATGCCCCACTGAGCGAGGGCGTGGAGCGGATATCAAAGCCGTCGAAATTGAGATAAGTGAGGCAGCTGATAGAGAGTTCCAACGAGGCCGCATGGACACCAAGCACGAAGTCCCCACCATCTCCAAATCGATCTTCCGGATGGCCGAGCGATGACACCAGAAATTCCCTCGTAGATTGATGTAGAAGGCTCACATTACCATTTCGAATGTTGATCAGATTGCCGCACAGGGAACGAAGCCTTTTTTCTGGATTGAATCCTAGATTTTCCTCAAGGTCATAATGCGAGGAATGGAAGGGCCGAAGGGCAAGCACAACACCTAATTCCTGGACTTTCAATGGCCGGAAAGCATAGACCAACCAGGTTAAAAGGAGCCTAGTCTTAGGTTGCTTGGATTTCGGGATCTTTTTCAGAATAGTACGGTATAACGCATCGATACCACGAGGAAGGTGTTCGAGCTCATTAATCCAAGCCTTGATCGAGGCCTTACACCAATCATCATCACCTCCTACAAAAGATGTCCATGCCAATGTCACCCACAAAAACATGCCATCTGACCGTGTCCTAAGTGCTTCGATGACGGCATCCCTTTGGTCGTCAGGAAAATCGTTCTCTGCAGCGAACTTCCCTACGGTCTCGGAAAGGTAGGTTTCGATATCTTTCTGGGAGCGTGTAGAGCTTAGCTCGATCTTTCTAACAAAAGGAAGCGAAAGCTGACGTTGTATCTCCAACTCGGGTCTGCTTACTACGGCCACCTTCAACGCAGACTGTGCACCTGTACTGCGTACAACAAGGTCCGTGAGGCCTTGCAAGACCCGTGGAATATCAGCTGTTCCAAGCTCATCGACAGCGTCAATGACTATGCGTATCTCTCGGACGGATGTTGCGCATATGTCCTCCAATATCTTCCATAGGGCTGAAACTGTAGTGGAGAAGCTGGTCACGATCCCTAGCCTCTCTATCTCCATATACTTTAATACATGCTCGAAAAATCTGGAATTTCGAACGAGAAGCTGAAAGATAATTGACCGGAGGGTATTTAACTCTGTTTTCCTTGATTCATCTTTGCCGTCGCAATGAAAATACGCCACCAGTGAAGTTTCTTGATGTTCGCACCGCTCGATTATGTACTTTGACATGACCGTTTTGCCAAAGCCCGGAGCTCCATATAGCCATAGTAGTCCCGAGTTATTGCTCACTTCCCATTCGCTGAATTGGGCCTCGTTAGATACCCACTCACAAGTTCCTCTGTGCCTGGTGGTAATGGCCTGTAGAATACTAGAAGCGTCCACACCAGCTAGCATCCGGAGACATTTTTCCTGGTGCCAGATTCTACTTTCTAATGCAGTCACAGCAATGAGCCATGCTATCAGCTATGAGTCTGATGATATTAATATAGACTATGCCTACGTACTCATTTCTGCAGCGGCTGCATTGTCTACCTGGATACCTGAAACCATGTCCGATATAGCCACCCATACTGGACGATATTTCTCACTCTTAGCATGGGAGAACTTGCAAATCTCTCTGTGGTTTGCATTCACCGGTACCGGTCTCTCGTTCGGAAGGTCAAGGATTGCGGAGTCCATATCAACAACCTTGTGTAAAGAGCGTTAGTTGGTTTAAGTAGCTGAGAGACCAAGGCAAATATTTCTCACAAGTTTCTTCAATGGAGTGGTGATTTCTTGCTCATAAAATGTCACAATCTGCAAGCCCGATGTGCGATATTTGAAGGAGCTAGTGATTTCTTGCAGGGCACGGGAGTTGGTCCGAAGATCTTTCAAAAGATCCGAACGCATACGCGTACCAATAAGCACACCGTCAACGATCGAAGTGAACATTCTTGTCCAGTCCGCAATTGTAGAACCGCGATGTGGTGTACCCATAAAGATTATGCCGAGTGTTGATTTCAGGATGTCCTGATACACAGGCTGCTCATGGGAAAGGACGAGCGACTCCAGAATTGAGACAATATCAGCATGACCATGACAAGAGTGATTTCATGATTCACATACCCTTTTGCAAACAATACCTCCCAGGCTATGGCATATGAAAATAATTGGTCGGGTTGATTCCTAGAAAGCACGGCATTAGCGCAGCTGATGGGTGCAGTTAGGGATCTGTCATTTACATTTACATGCCTCCGAAGGCCCTTAAGCCTATCCAGTAAATCATTCGCAAAAACGGATACTCCGGCAACGCTTTGACTAAAAGCGACCCCAGAATTATAACCAAAAGTCATAATTCTAGCTCCCGGTATTTGCTCGGGGAGAAAGTCCCGAATCCAACAGGCGCCGTTCTCGTGTGTCCACGTTCGAAACCTATCTCCCCCCAACCCGTGTAGAGCAACGATACTTTAGACGGTCAATATTAGCCGGAGAAACTCTTGCTCGAAAACTGAGTAGTACAAGCTTACTCAACTACTGCATTCTTATCCTCCGGGGTTACTACAAATAACCCAAATCTCTCCTCCTCTCTCTCCTCTCCCTCTTGTTCATCCTATGTTCCATCAGCCCGCTGTTTGATGACCAGAACAAGTGCACCAACCGGAGTCCCCGCAGACGCTTCAGCCTATGCATCATAGCCCATGTCAGCCAAACAGCCAAATAGGTCCTGTATATAGGTGGCTAAAAAGGTTATTCACTTACATAAGTAGTTTCTTCCCCCCCCCCTCTAGACCCCGTTGTACTGCTGCCTGCCTCGGGGTCCACTTGATGTACCCTCGCCCGCCCCTTCTGCTTGTCCCGGACCTTCCGGAGATAATCCATGACCGTTTTGCAGTACGTGGTTTTCGTTGTTCGTACTTGTAGATGTGCTTGGACCTGAGCTAACCCTCGAGTAACTCGCGTTGGATACTAGCGATTTCAGATGAGGAGATGCCGAGAATCGGGAAGGGAGAACACGCAAGCAGCACCCGCCGAGTGTAACACAAACATCACCCCCAGAGATAGCCATCCTCACTCATCCAGGGCCGGAGGTGCCTAAAAACAAGGATTATAGAAATATATGGTAAAAAATCTGTTCGTATCTGAGTGCTAAGATGAAATATACCGCCTGTTTTCGGGTGCTTCTGGCCCGAGACAAGCACCTGGAGTGGGGAAATAGCCTCCTACACATTAGCCTATTGAATAGTGTGATACTGGATAGTAGAAGCTCAAAAGCATTCGAACAAAACCACGTATTAATTCCACGGCACCGCGCCTCAAAAACCAAGGCACCGATGAAAGCGAAAAATTCTGGCGAAACTATTACATATGAATAATATCATTCGCTTCGAAAGGCTACGGTACTAGTAAAGCTTCGCGCCACATTTACCTCCACAACAACATTACTACAAACAAATTCTCAGAGCTTAAGTTAACTCCAGTTTTGGGATACGGTATGCCAATTGATGAGTTCTGCACACAGAACAGAGGAATTTCTTATAGAAATGCGAACCCAAGAACTAGATCTTTGGCTATCTAGTGGTATCTTTCCTTTAAATTAATGTAGGAGTGTGGGTGCAAATTAGGATTTCAGAAGCTCCAAACCTTGGTTGTTTGGGTGTGTTTTCAGCGGTGCCCGGGCCCACCAATAGTGGCTTTTGTCCAAGAATTATACCAAGTGCACCACCAAGGCCAAGAGAAAGGCGCCGACAAGTTGTATCTCTAGAGTTCTCCAGAACCCAAAGGACAGTCCGGGGGTATAGTTTCACAGTATTGCGTTCCTCATAGATTGTAACAAGTAATTCCAATCGCCTACTATTATAGGCATGCTAGAGTAGACCCCAAGTGAAAGCTATCAGGTGACCGCAGCAAGAAATATCTCTTATCCCAGCCTAGAATATCTCTCCCTCCTTCATCCATATGACCCACTACCACTTCACCCAAAGCTATCATTATTCGTACCCTTCCCTCAAAACCACTCATAGAAATATATTGGAAAGCTAATGAACGCCATTTAGAGAATACACCCGTCTTTTAGACCCCCAGGAGCCCGGATAGAGTCATTATATATCGAGAATATGTTAGTAAGTTAGAGCAGTGCCCGACGATTTCCTGTAAATTTAAACCAGATACTGTGTGATTCTTAGGGGCCCACTGAGTATTGCACAAGACCTACTCCTTACATAGCAAAATTTTATACGGATAACTCCCAACTAGCAAGTCACTTGGGTAATTGTTCCCAAAAAAAATTGCCATCATTGACTAAATCTTACTACTTCTTGCCACTTAACTTTCAACCACATATAATAGGAGGCACTAACCCCAGAACAATCACACGAAAAAGAAGTAGAAATGAAGCGAAGCACTCCTATATTGTGGGCTCAAAGTGATAATTCATGATTCAACCACTCCTTACTTAGAATCAGAATTCCGTATTGCTTTATAGTTGATCTTTTTAATGCAGAAAACTCACTACCAATAAGTGATGCTTGGACTCATGTTCTTATAAATTATATTTTTCTCCATACAAAATATGAGCCATGGACCCGAAAAAGCTGTGGGAGAAGTGACTTTATACATATATTTTTTCCAGCGACTTTACACATATTAGTTTACTTACCTTATTGATTTCCATCCCCTTCTCCAACCCCTCCAGGCCCTTGTGCAGCACTTGACTAACATCTCCTTCAAATAGTATAAGTACCGACGCATGCTAAAGAAATCCCCCCCCAGGGCACACATATCTACTAAGTCATGACTTTATCGCCTCACATTCTTGATAAGAGAGACTACTTCATTTCGTTCATTATTGTTTTCTTTTTTTTTTCATATACTCGAGTATATCATACTTGAATCAATCCCTCCTAAGTTAGTCCTCGAGAAATGAGAAGCAAGATTCGGTCAATAGTGTCAGATTTCTTGTGTTTAAAATTTCCCAAATGGTGACTCACTGCGGGGCACAACCCACATCTAGGTACAATACGACACGTATAGCCCGAGCTCTCTAGGAGCGGGAAGAAAAAGCAAACCAATGGAATAAGTTAGAACTGGAGTTCTCATCACCAGCTTCGTTGACGATGAGCGAAGGTGCACTCCCATCATGTGATTATCACCCAAAAGTCCTCCGCTGGAAGCTGCCCAATCCTCTAAAGCGCAGAAATGACACAACCGCACCACCCACAGGCTACCCGCAATTGCAAGATATAGAGACAAATTTTCACATCTAAGAGACCCTCTCTTGCCCGCTATCCCCCCCGGGGCCACCACAACCCCAGAGTAGGGACCTCCTATAATAATAAAATAGGGGAAAAAAGGCAGTGACAGGTTAACTACCAGTAGTAGCTTCACCCAAAATGAGTGATACTCTATGACAGCTACTATCTCTCTTTATAACTAAGCCCGATCCGAACGCTCTCCATAAACCATAGCTTGGCCACTCGACTACAGATAAATAGATTAGAGGCCAAGCCGCTAGTGGGGCAGCTAGCAGGAGCTTTCAACGGACCCTTAATGTCAACCTCCCAGCACAACAAACCCGCTTTACTACAACACCCCGGCACCTCCCATGGTGGAACCAGGTCACACTGAGGTCTCCCAATCTTCCGATGATACACAACACCCGACCTCCAAGATTTTCGAAAAGAGGAAAAGGCATCAATGATTTAACCAGCCACTTTAAGGAAAAAGGCGTAAAAATCACCTATGCACCCACACCAAAGAGTATCCGAAAACAGCGCTAGAAGAGGATATAGAATAGAGGTAACTCATATCAGAGGACAGCTTAAGCCCGGAGGTACAAACTGATCCTGTAAAAACCCCTGTGAGAAGAAAGGCCCAGGCTGAGGAGAGAGAAACAGACAAGGAAAAACAAGTCTAGTGTTAAACCAACTCCGGGCAACCATATTATGATGCTCCAGAACCAATTCACTGGGGCCAGACGATAAGAGCCACCCCAGGGCTCGAGAGGAAGGGATCCCCTGAATGAGGCATTGGTAGAAGGGTTGTCATGAAACTCCTAACATGTGCTAGCCCCCTCGGAGACAGGGCCCAGACTAACCCAAGCCTAATATATAGACTTCCTAGGCATTGAGTGGCCTGATATGATGCATGTTTTATAGCTAGCTAGCTGAAATACTGCACCAGCCTTAGCCAACTTCACGATATATAGTAAACCATAGACATTCCAGGACAAGCTATGGTACTTCCCCTAATGGCTCAGATACCTAGGCACCAAACTCTCCAACAGCACATACCAGTCCAAATGCATCCGGAAATCTTAGCGTTTCCTAGGCCCAAAAACCGTGCCAAAATCCCCGGGTGCCCTTGGAATGGGCGAGCATATGCACCGTTCCTATAGAGCTATATTGTAAGGTATTTCCCTAAGATGCGAGCGAGTATTCGCCACCCATTAGCTCGTCTTCCGTAGGCTATATAGTTTAAAACCGAAGGGCCAAAAGCGTTTTGTAACCCAGTTCTCGTTATGCCGACTACTGGCTATGTACCCGGGGGGGGGGGTCTCCAAAAACCGAAAAACCACCCCTGCTGATCCTATACAACTTTCTCTAAAGACGACAAGAGTTACGTTTTCCGGTCTTTAATGAACCCTCCTCCCCCCCGTGTGTGACACTGTAGATGCTCCCGCCGTACATTAACCCCAACCAAGCCGAGAACCCCCTCCCAAAAGACCCCGGACCGAACAAAACCCAGAGCCCACACATCCGCAGACCAGCCCGGACCGGACCAGGATCCCCAAGACCCTACCCCCACAGCACAGCCCCACCTCGCGGAGCACGGCGGACGCCGCAGCACAGATCCTTCGCGCAAAAATTCCATCCCAGCTTAACTGACTACGATATGTCAGCCGTGAAAGGCCCAGAACACCAATCCCTAATCCTCCTATCCCTCCCTTAATCTATTTCACGGGCACCGTACGGTACCATACGGTACGAGCACGGTAGGGTGTAATTACATTATACGACCACCATCCTTACAGCACGGCCTGGAAAAAAAAGGGCATTCCATGGATAATGCTGTACAAAAATCACTCCACCGGACACAATCCCGGGCCGTAGTCTACTCCAACCCGGTCCACCAGCCAAACCCGTTGGACCTGCCGGCATGCCGCGCCATACGTTCGTTCATCCATCCAGCAACTAAATTGCTGTGAGCCCAAGCTAGCTCAAATTAAAACCTACCACCATCTCTATTCATGGTCGCCGGCCAGCCAGCTAATTAAATGAAGCCCCAGAAACACCAGCCAAACTACCGCTACCAAGCCCCCATATTTTCAGACTAACGGCCCAGCCCAGTGTTCACCAGTGACCGAGGACTTCTCTCATTCCAGAGGAATTCAAGTGCGAAAGTACTGTGCTCAATCTATGAGCTCTAGGCACGGGAGCTCGCACCCCAATCTCGACCTCCATGTTATAATAGTCGGGACTGCTTCCAAGACTTAGAGACGAGACAAAAAAGCTGCCCGAAAGAACAATAGCTAAGAATTATTATTTCTTTAGTCTAGCAATACGATAATAGCTATGGACAAATATGAACAAGGTATGGTAATAACGATGACTCCGATACGCCAAACCCTCCCCCCAAAAAAAGACCCCAAACTGTTAAAGATAAATCTAAGTTGAAACAACCTCATCCATATAGGGCTTCCTTCCGCGGACAATTACCCTATCACTATCATGAGCAAATATTTTCTCCAAAAGCAATAAGTAGGGTGACATACAAATCAAAGTACCACCTTAGTTTTCGGTTGCACACGTCCTTCTTTGCTTCATCTATTAATGATCGAACCTGTTCGGCGGACATCCCCAGCACCCGAGTGAATAATGCAAGGGTATACGATTCCATGCCCTCAACAAAGTTGAGCACATTGTAGCGTCCAATCTCTTTTTCTAAAGGATCAACTGGCCAAGTTCCCAACGGAAGGCGACGGGTTTCCGAAGTTACGTCCACAAAGCCCACAGCTTTCATATGGGAAGTAAATTGAGATACCTGACCAGCAAATGGGCGACTAGTGGAGCCTGATGCTTCCACAAACAAGGAGAAAACGCGCAAAAATGGAAGGTCAGCAGGCGGCGTTGGACCGTCGGTACGCGGCTCTGGTGGTGTTTCTTGCAGTTCCAGCCAGCCACCTGGTCGGGCATGTCTGTTGGAAGTTAGGAATCGGCTCGACTAGACATTGAGAGATAATCTTACGCATATGCCTGTTCAAAGAACCTTCGCCAATCACTAATTCCCCCTAACTAACATAGGATGAGCACTGTTATTCATATGACAATCGGGAAACATACCAACTGGCGAGTATGGATCATATCAAAGTTATTTGTGGGATAAACCCACTCAGAATCAGCATCCTCCACTTCAAACGAGCAATTGGCTGGTGGTGAAACTTGTATCGGAGATAGATCTGTTCCAATGACCTATTTTACACGTTAGTAATTCTTTCATCAAAATCAACGCTACTTTGGGGCAAACATACCCTAGCACTCGGGTATTTGCTGCAACAAAATCATTCTCATTAGTAGTGCGAACTGCTGTTTGTAACGGATAGTCTTACAATGCCATCTCAATTGCCCATATTCCTATGATTCGTCAGTTGAATATTCTGAAAAAATGGCAAAAATCTAACTTACCCGTTCCAGTTCCAATGTCCAATATCCTCCTGGGGGTCTCCAACGGCGCAAAATGTAATTTATCATCCATTCTGACCCGTCCATCAGTATAGTACTCATCTCGCGCAGGGTGGAGGGGCTTCACCTTAGCAGAGCCATCTGATGGAAGATGTCCATTCTATCTTGTTCTTGCTAGACCCCAATTTTTATTAGCTCTGGTCGAACCAGTTCCAGTGGATGAGGCGGGAGCGTACCTGATCATTGGGTAACACCCAATTCCCTTCGCGATATGAGTGATAACGTCGATCATGCTCAAACTTATAATTCCCAACATTGGGCAAAATGGATGAATTCGACCTCACGGCAGAAGACATTGACGAAGCAATGCTGCTACTATCAGAGTCAAAAATCGAACCATCAAGGGTGCTAAGTTCATATTCGGACTGTGATTCGTTAGTATTGGACGAATGAATGGCTTATGCAGGGGCAGCAAGTCTCCGAACCTCTGAATACATGATGATAGAGAAGGAAGGCGTGATTTCTATGAGGAGCAAAGCAAACACGCCAGACGGAAGGGCATACAAAGATAAATAGGAGGAGAGAATGTGAAGAAAAAGAGGACAAAGGTGGGCATAACGTACCTGTTTACTATCATCACCGCCGTCGCAGTGCCCGGCAGACGTGTCCCCCACAACCTCGCTCGTTACGTCTTCAGCCAGCATCGTGGAAGCTTCAGAGTGCGGCTTTTGTGCTTGTATCCTTTCCAGGCCAATTGCTCTCTGTATTCCAACTTTATCTAACGGTTTGAATCCCCCGATGGAGTGATTTACTTTGTTGGCCAAATCAATCTCAAACGCGAATATTCCTTTGCTACCGAACAGACAAGCTATGAGCTAAACGTGGGCTTTGACGGTGGTGGTTGGAGTGATAAAAGCAACGAATAAAAGTAAGCACTCTGAGAATTCCGACAGACTGGTCAGTTCGATCCACACACCCCCTTTTCTGGTTGGAACTTTTTCCCTCTCCTTCCCGAGGGAGCGGTAACCACTTTATATGAGGGGGTGGTCGAACAAGCAGAGGGATTTCAATCTGTACCCTCCCGCTTCCACTTGTATACAGTAGTTGGCCGTAAGAGGCTTAGTTCGATTATTTATTTATTTATTTGCTTTTTATTTTTATTTTTTTTCCCTTCATCACGAAACACGTTTCATTTATGACGGAGGAGTGGGTTGAACGCGAGAGCTGGGAAAGTGAATGTCCTTGGAAATCCCGAACAGTTGCCACCCGACGCTTTGGTTCAGTCCCCCAGTGATGTGGGAGAAGACCGTGCGCCTTACAGGGATTAATTCATTCATTCCCTTTTCTTCAAATCTCCTCATCGTCTGCACTGCACTGCTATCTCTATCATGGGAAGAGAGAGAAAGAGAGAGGGATAGACACCTCTGATCCCACTCTCGCACCAACATCACCAGTTAAAACAGCTCATGAGGTCCGAACTTTTTCCCCTTTTCACCCTCGACAGCCCCATCGGATCACTACTCCGCATGTTCGGTTCTACAAAACTGCACTGTTAATAACCCTTCCCCCTGTCAGGTCCCCCAACCCCCGCGTCGGCTGCCGCCCGCGCCCATTCTCAACGGTGATAGTAACTCCTCAATTAATCACTCTATCCGAGCCGAATAGTAAGCTGCCACCCCGGGCCCAGCGCGGATAGTAAAAAATAAAATAAAAAACCCTTCCTCCTCCCCGGGAGAAACAAATGCCTCCCCGAGGAATTGGTAACTAACAAAGCAGGGGGGAATTCTAAGCGTAAGGCACAAGCAGAAAGACACTCGGGCGAGTTACAGGGATCCACCATCACGAAAAAGAAAAGAAGAATCCCAACAGGTTGGGAAGCGGAGATGGGAGCTATTTCCGTTTCAAGACTTACCGTATCTCACTTACGGAAGCTAGAGCGTGAGGTGGGGATTAACTGAGGGAGGTGGTCGAGAATGTAAAAAATAAAAATAAAAAAGGTTGAAAGAGAGAAAAAAGAAAAAAAAAGAAAGGGGGGGTAGCCCAGAAGAGGGGGAAAGAAAGACAGAGCCTGTCATCCCAGTAGACGTGATTGTGACAATTTTGCCCGAGTGAGAAGGCGTGACGTGACCTGCAGGGGACATGGGCTGACCCTTTTTCAGGCACTGTACCGGTACTCGTATCACGCCCAAGTCGAGACGAGACGTGGCCAAGAGGGCGGGACACGAGCGATGACTATGGTTATGATACACCATCGCCTTCACGGTGACGGCACGCACATGAGAGATGCGAGAGATGCTTTGGCTGCAGAAAGGCATGAGGCTTGCAGAAGTCGAAAGAAGAGAGAGAGAGAGAGCTGAGTTCCTGCCCCCCCGGGCCCCAGTGGAAAGGATTTTTTTCCTTCTCTTGTCCGCAATATTGTGCCCCCCAGTCTTCCAGTCCCTCAGAGTCCTAATAGTTCTGTAATACCTGTAATCGAACATCGGCACAAAGAATGATATGTTACCCGTAGGATGATAAAGTTATCCAATCGTTTACGTTTTTCTATCTCTCAAAAGAACTCAATCCAACGATAGCCAGGTTCCCCTCAATCGAGGAAACAAACAAACGGACAAACGGCAATTAGAATAAAGTGTCTCAGGCTCTCCACCCTCCCAGGAAAATATATGGTTGAAGATGGCTCTTGTGGTAGGTATAATCAATACCGGTAGAGTGTAAAGTCGTAATAATTGAACATTTTGACTGCGAAAATCGCGCAGCAACCTGAATGCGCACTCGGGTATCAGTAGGGTACCGTATGGTACCTACCGTACCCAAGTCCAACGGCTTCGCCATAGGAACTATCATATCCCGCTCTGTCCGCTTCTGCAAGATATTGATGTGAGATTGGGCTTGGAGTATCCCATACATTTACCTCGTCCCAAGCCCACCCACCCACATACGGGACCCACCGATTCGGATCCCCCCACCTCACCCATTCCACCCCAAGGGAACCGGATGGTCCGGATCCACAGACCTGGGCCTCGTACTCTTCCCAACCTCTTCGAGCGCCGTACCCCAAGCCATAAAACCAGTGAATGGGTAACCCCTCCTTCCTTGCAGATATGCCTTTACCCATCACCATCCATCCAAGCCCGGATCCAACCTGACCTCCTGCGGTGAAAAAAAAGGTCGGAAAATATGACAAGGGGTTCTGGAGTTCGGTTGGAGGGTTTAGTGGCTCGAGCCAATCGATTCTCGTGTTCCTGACCCTTGTTTCTCGTCTTTCCTACCTTAGGCTTTCAGGTGTCAATCCAAGCTCTAATCATGTCGGTAGATTCCTGTATTCCTACAAACCCCCCCGGCAAAAAAATAGATGAGTAAATGAATAAATAAAATAAAAATAAAAACACAACCTTCGCACCCCCTCAGCGGGCTGGAGAGCGGCCCATATCTGCTGTGCTGTGCTCATCATACGAGTGCACAGCATGCAAGTGCCCAATCGCAGCATTGTGATGTGATATGATACCAAACCACCGTTTCCAGATTTTATCACATCCCAGTTCCTGTGGGGCGGCAAGGATACCGGTACTTGTACTGTACGAGAGCTGGAGGGTGGGTTACTCGAGAATTGGGTTGAGTTTCCGGGGCCAGGGGGTCGGTTTTTTCTTCGTGTTTAGGTATGGCAGGAGTGGGGGTGGGGGTGGAGTGCTGTGCAATGCCCGGTGAGATGTTATGAGACAGTTATTTGAGGTTAGCAGCCAAATTTATCCCTGTCTACTCGGGTTAATAGGTCCACACCTTTGCAGCAGTACCAACCTATGTTAATCTTCCAAACGGGAGTTTATCTGCAGAAGTAATGTATGTTATATAAGGGTTGGTGCGCACGTGCACACATGATTGTGCAAGTTCCTGGGGTGAGGTACAGTACTTAGTCCTAAAACATGGAGTCTGGATTTAGTATGGGGGGCTCAGATAATTTGTTGCATAAATTTCGATCCCCGTGCTCAGGCACTCCACGCCGGATACCCACAACCGAGGACAGAACAGGGGCTAAAATACAATACGTATGTGTTTCAACTGTCCATCTTTATTTTGGCGAGCCAGCGGAGTCCGTGGGTCGTCCGCCTATTTGCCGGACTTTGGAAGTTCTGTGGGGTTGGAGCCGATGAGGAGGATGCACTAGCAGAGAGAGAGAAGCGTGGACAAATGATATGTAAGGTTGAACGAATGAAGGGAGGTTGCAGATGCGGTTTTGGAGATTATTTTTCCCTCCGTGCTGTTGGAGTGGGGGTTGGTTGGTTTGGCCTGCTCTAATGGGCACAATGTAACTTTTCGAAGGAAGACTACTGGTGATTCTAAAGGTTTCTTTTGGAGATGTAGCCGACGTTTTTCTCTCTCTAATTTCTACTTTTCTTTGGGCGATATAGTATTAAATTGGCATTCGGTGCGAGTAAATCACCAGCTATTTCGGCAGAAATTGACTTACTAACCGGTATAATTGAAGGCACTGCGCCGTACAAGACCTTGCTCTCCATCGTGGTGCTGGTATGTTCCTACCAAAATAATGTACACGAATTCCTTCGTGGAATCATGCAAACTACTACCACTACCACAGCACTACGGCAATGTAGTTTATTAGCCTAGGCATACCACGCCCTGCCCCAACCATCCTGAGAAGAGCGCCCCCTTCTAATTTCGCGGGCTGCTATCAAACACGCCCTGCAGAAAAATCACAATCTCACAACCCGCAGTACCAGCCAGCCCTCCTTCAATTCCTCAGCAGCCACAAGTACAAAAAGTCTAGAGAAAATCTGTCTCCACAAGTTATATTGCACTCCGAACTACGTCAAAGCCAAGCTCACTCGGCCTGCCTGGGCAGCGCTCCCAGGCTGGCTGCTTGTGCTGGCAGACCCCGAGATTATGGGTAGTTGGGAGCGCTAATCGGGTTATTTGTATCATACCAAACTTGAGTGATGCCTAAAGGCTGCAGCAGAGCAGCAGCACCGGGTTGGTCGCGATTGGGCGGGTATCTAGCGGAATGGTGAGCCCAGTGCCATACTCTACAAGTTCTGTTGTGAAAGCGGGATGATGTGTGTAGATTAATTGATGGGCTCTACCAAAATGGGCCATAGTGCTTGGCTGGAGCACACAACGGTTACCCCAACTATGGCACTCGGTAATTTCGAAATACCGAGTACACCCTCCGGGAGAGTGCTCGTGTTCGTGTCAATTAGCCCAGCGGGATGGAGTGAGAGTATGCTTGATTGAAAGGATGGTAGGCGCTGTATATCCCGGTACTGATGCGCAAGAATGTGCGAGTATCAAATACCGGTACTCAAGCAGGATAAGGCTGGTGTGTATGTGCTGAACGGCAAGCATAGAGGGGGGGGTCTGCTTTCAAAGGTAGTGGGGCCAATATGGGTAAAATGAGCTGCTACTTTAGAGTGGCTATGATTGGGTTGTTGGTACGTTGTGGAAATCTTGGCCATACTTCTGGTATCGGGCTCGATGCAAGGCTTCCTTCCGTTTGATGACTTTCGTGGGAGTAGATTGATCTTTGGGATGCAGGAGTTCTAGGGGTCTTCCGATATTTGGGGCAACTGTTGTGCACCGACATGGGCCCAACGTGTATAGTGCCCTACTTGTAGCAGACAAGGACACGAAAACAGGGACTTACAAAATATACGGCAAAAATCTCTTGGCTATCTGAGTGCCCATCCAAATTCACGGCCCTGGTTTCGGGCTCCTCTTCCTTGCTACGAGTATACGAATTGATTGCTCTAGCGGTCACGTTTCCACACTCCAGTATACTCCGCCGCATCGTAGACCACTGGAGCCCGCTGAAAAGGAAGCAAATTACTTCTATAGGAATCATAATGCGGCCCCGCTGCAGCAGCTTCTATGCCAGTGGTGGATACTAATTACTAATGCCTAGGGGAGAGTTTCGGCCCCCCCCCCTTTTTTCTAATATAGCTAAGTCCTCCATAGGATGACGTATCGTATCACACCCGTCTAGTGCCGAAGGGGATCGTCCCGTAGGCCGCTACAAGTACAGCAGTTCCCAGTACTCCCAGGATGATATTTACGGACTTATCGCCGTACAGGGAACAAGGACACCACCCGAAATCACTAGCACCCGGCCGTTATAGAGGTCTCAGGAGACCCCAACCTTTAGAAATCATCCGATAAACGTTCAAATAACCAAAATTCAAATGCCTTGAAACGAAGACATTGAAATAGGCGTAAGGTACAGTTGGTCTCCTACTTTGTAACCAGGTAAAAGGGAACAAAGTGTCCCGTAGGCTAACTTGACAACCAACTCCGGTGCCCGAAGCAATGGGTACCATGAAACCCGAGAGAAAGGTGATTCTGCATATTAGCTTCTCCAATAGAGCTATTCTCCCGCCTCGTAGGTATAAGTGTCGCGTTCATCTCGTACACATCTCGTCACTCGGGTATCACTTCCTAGCGCTGTTATAAAATTATCCCAATTTAGGAGACATTCGGGGCCACAAGTTTCTGTGCAACTGGGGATATCCCATCACTATTAGATATCCGAATTTCTCCCCAACGGAGGAATATTACTCCTTTCCCCACACCCCTGCTCGCTCATCTTCCGGATTCTGGAAAAACATTCACATCCCATCTGACTTCTTCACTTCTCCCCCGTCTCCCAAACCACTTCTTCACCCCCGACCAAACCTTCTTTATCTCCCCACCACTCAAATCACTATCTGCTGCTCCAATATCCTGCCCATGAGCAATCCACAACCTCACATCCCTCAAATACCCATACCACCCCCTTGCCCCTACAATCCAGACAGTATGCCGCGGGCCCTCCAGTCTGCGCCGAGTGCAATAGCAAACAAACCCAAACACCTTCCAAATCACTCCCCTCCTCTCCCCAACATCGCCCATCAGCACAGTCCGGAGGCAATAACAAATGGTGATCTCCTCATCCGGCAGTATCGGCCGCATAGCAATTATCTGCAGATGCAGCGTTAGTGACGGGTAGTATATGCCCACTGCATAGGGAAGGTAGCTATGCTTTATTCTCGAAATCAATCTTAGGAGCACCTAGGTGGACTAGCCGACAAGGTTGTCTCCTCAAATTATGGCTTGGACAAGGTGTGTTTGACTGAGCCTCGGCTCTGCTCCAGCTAGTCCTGAAGAGTGGAAGGGTGTGGGGATGTCTTGGTTATGGGAATTTGCGAATATCTCGGGGACTTGGGCGAGTGCGGGGGGCAGGAGTATGGTTTGAATGGCCGGGGGAGACGGTGGTGATTTTGAGAATGGGGGTTTCCGAGAGGGCTAGACTTCCCGTAGGGGTGTTTATTGGCCCAGAGCCCAGTTGGGGTAGCTTGGTAAGGCGGCGCCTGGGATGCGATGGTGCAATCGAACTCCATGGTTGTTGATCCACTTTGCGCCTAGCGTCTAGTGCAATTGTGGGGACGGGGGGATGCTTGGAAAGTATATTTTCGAAATCTGGAGAAGTGAGCTAAGTTAAGGTTCATGAGTTTGCTAAATAGATATACCAATATTATAAGGGGATGGTAGATATTATGCACAATACAGGCACAAGGGAAGATGTGGGGGGAGAAGGAAAGTGAAGAGAAAAACGCTTTTCTTATTCTCCGACAGCGCGTCTATTTCGATGCATATGTCGTTCGGCAGCAAAATATTCACTATATATCACTCGATAATCTTTGAACTCATTTGATGCCAGGAAGTCACCCCCGGAAAGCTAGTGGTAGTAGTGCCTACTCCTATCTGTTCCCCGTCCCCCGCTGACCTTTGTGCCTGTTTCATAACGGGATTTGTGGTGTGTAGGTGAGTGTGGACAAGGGAGCTGTATCTACTGTACTAACTCTCTCGGGCCTGCGCAAGTTACACGGCTTATTCCCGCCATACTGGACAAATGCCCGAATAGCCATTAACTCCCTTGTTCACCATCAGGGCTCCTATTACAAGGTGTCATTTGTGGTCATGAAAACACAAGAAATACAGCAAACAAAATCACAAGCCCTTTGGCCGCGGGAGATTTCAAATGATGTTAAGGGTGTTGGTATTTTGGGGTTTAATATGCGATTTAGAGCATCGACTCTTCATGCTTTGATTAGGGGTAAGCTTTTGAAGATTATCGTTCGCATCTTAGTCTTATTCCAATATACCATTTTCGTAGCAACCCGAACAAGGTTGCTTTATTCCGGGATTAATGCTTCTTTCCCTCTCCCCACATTAGTTGGATTTCAAAGGTACGATACAAGAAGAAAAAATCTCCCCCAAACCATGCCGCGATTCCAAATCAATAATACCAAAAAAATTTCAAGTCGGAATGACGCCAGGCCAGACATGCCTTTAGCTCCCTAGCAAATTTCGAGATTACTCCCACATCTGCCTGTCAGTTTAAACAGAGCGGAACCCCCCCCCCCCGAGGGTTTAATATTAGTCGTGACAGTGTAACCCAGCGGGCCCTATCCCTCGCAGCACAGCGCGAAAGATGACGAATCTCCACGTGGCGGGTTGTGGGGTATATAAGAGGATTTGCCCGGTAGGTGTTATAGCTTCGACAACTTCATTTGCGCCCTCTCAAATTAATCTAACCGTAAAGGCAGGTAGGTTAATAAAACACAATTGGTACATGCCAGTCCCCTGTATCTCCCCCAGTTTTTCATATTGCACTGGGCGGTTTATATGGGGGGTAGTGATTTTAGTTCTTTCTTTGTTTTCGTTGGTGGGTATGCGGGATAGGAGCCATCAGGATAATCCAAGCTTTGAACACTGTATCTCCGGGGGTGTCTGCGTTCCTTGGCACACTCCTGTGGTAACGGACGGAAGATATATCAGTGGAATTCTCTCCATAACCGCTAAAGCACAACAGTAGAAGAATCCATCATGCTCTCAGAACTCCGGCAACTTCTAGGATCAGCTACAATCTCCTAGCTGAGCTGAACTCGCAATTCCGGATTAGGGTCTGTGCGGTGTGGGTGTATAGTAAAGCTCAATATATACCTCGCTATCTATAACAATCCCTTCAGACAGCCATGAACTGAGTATGGCTCATCAGGGGTAAGGCTGCAGCCACGAGATATCAAAGGTTGCGGCCACAAAAGCACTTATTCGCAAAGAACAGAAAACGAAAGGAAGGGAGTAGGCTTGTTAAGGTTGAGGTTTAACTCCCATCTTTCTTATTCATATACTGTATCAACAGGGATATATGACATAATACCGGTACTCCAATGTCTATTAGACACAAGAACCACAACCCCGACGGGATACACACAAAACAAAAAAAGTCTATCACTTCTCACTTACACAATACCGCTGCATACCGCATATTGAGCTCTCGCCCACCCAAGATTTCATCCCCAACCTAGCTTCATTAAATATGCGTAGAGCGCAGCGAAATAGAGCACGTGAAGCAACTGCGAACAGGGTTCATATAAAGACCTCGCAGTATCCTACTTATTCCTGCAGTATTAGACTCTATCCAAGATCAACGAATCTGGAAAAATCTGCTGAGAGGGGAGAACACGTGAGTGGATGAACCCTGTCGGGAGGTCTCGTATAACATGATTTTCTAGAATTCCGGGTATCTGTTAGGTACGAATACAAAGGTTATATAATAACGTAACTGATATACGAGAGCTTGAGAAATAGATAATCACATACCGTATTTATAAACATCTTGCCTTCCTATTATTTTGTTACTTCTATTGCTTTTCTTCAAAAGTTATTATCATTAATTAAACCCTCTCATCGGAAACTCTAATTTTCTCTTTTGTCCTCAAAATCAGACCCTAGCATCTGATACACACAGCTGCATGTGCCAGTATGATATGATATATACCACATCACGCCTTGGACTGCTAGAGCCATATGAAAACTTAGGCCTTGTTTGGCGCCCACCATTTTTCCTAAAAACTGTGTTTTTGCTAAAGCCCAGGCCTCTTTAGCCAATAGGTATAAAAAGATTCCATATCTAGATAGTAGCTGTTCTGACTATTGTAATGAAAAGAAAAATTCCGCGGGAGGCCTGTAGGTTGAGCTATAATCAAAAAGGCACAATGTTGCGATATTTCATATGCAACAAAAATGCCATAAAAGCTAGAAAAATATGATACCACTTTTCTTGCATGCAAGACAGGACCCTACCTCTGTCGAACAAGTGTGCAGCACTGCCACACTACCACCACATGGCGAGCTTAAAGTGCTAGCAACCACCCGGACCTTGTGCCCCGAGTGCGGCACCATGATTATAATTCACCCCACTCTCACTGGGCAGGGTATCACTTCAATTCAGGTAATCATCCTAACATACACCCCCGCTGTCCTCCCCACTCCTCCCCCCACCTTAAAGGAAAGCGAAAAGCAAAAGTGATATCAAAATTCACACTCATAAGCATACGTCGCCCATCCATCCAAACATCAAATCCTTATCCGATTTTTTCATTCCTTCCAATCCTTCCAATTCCAATCCTCCCCCAACCACAAGAGAAAAGAAGTATAAAAAACATCCCCAAATTCCCATTTCGCTCTCAGAAAGCAAAAGGGATACAACTTACAAGAAAGAAGGAAAAAACAAGAAAAGGGGGGATTGGTATCAAGTAGCGAAGGCAGAAGCAAGCGGCAAACGAAACGAAACGTTGGGGGAAAAAATGAAAAAAGGGTGAAGAATATTTGTACTCCGAAGCACCGAGCGAACCATACCGTACCGAACCGAACAGAAGATTGTTTGTGTTGATCTTACGAGGGGGGTAACTGCGTGTTGAGGGAGAGTAGTTGAGTGTTGATCTGAGAGGAAGATGGAGAGGGAGGGATAGTTGTGGACGCGCCAGTAAACAAAGCAAGCAAGAATAGGAGGGAAACTAACTAGTCGAGATTATGCATTGAGAGAAGCCAAGTAGAACGAAAAGGAAGAATAGATGCCCCATTCACACAGACGACATAAAAAAAAAGAGACGTCAGAGGGGTTGCATAACAGGACAGGAAGAGATTTATGCTATATGTACTGAAACATGTATGATCCGGCGGGGGTATATGTAAGGGTTTTTCTTTTTCCTCAACTTGAACCCGCCAAACGAGTTCGAATAATATGAAAAAACAATGCGATGCTGAATAAGAAAGAAAGAAAACCAGAGCCATTCCTCCCAGACCCAGAAGACAAACAGAAACATGAAAGAGAACAAAAAGCGATTTGCGCCTGCCCATCAGAGGCTAAAGGATAAAAATCAGAACATGCCGCCCAGTAAGATGGAACCTGAAGAAACCCGGAAGAAAATGGTATACTTAAAACAAAAAATAAAAAAAGCCCCCACTAAACCTGGATTTCACCGATGGAAATAGAAACGCATTGGTTCAACAGCCTCGAAGCTTCAACTAAAAGTTCCCATCGCGCTTTCTCAAACATGCTATGCAGCGTCAACAGAAGGCCCAAACAAGCGTTCTTATCCCGAACATTCGCTAGTTCTTCTGGTGACCTAACCCCCCCGACTCGTCGTAAAAAGGTCCTCATGTCGTGATATCGAGCAGCGGGAGTGCTGAGGTGTGATCGGGAAACTTGGAGCTGGCCCTCCAGCGCGAATCCATATGACCAAACAACAAGAGAGGCGTAATAGAGCACCCATGGTCGGTTTAAGAGGTGGTCATCTCGTGCGGAATATATTGGAACACCAGTGGTCGCTGAGCTGAGCTTCCGATGCGCTCCGAGATCATCCTCGTCCGCTGGATGAGTCATATCTACTCGCTCCTCAGGCAACAACACCTGACAAAGGAACTGTAATGCATAAAAGGTAGCATCCCTAGCTCGAGCGCTTGGCGCCCAATCCTTTACCCGTTTGCGAACCTGCGCCGCATCACTCGGGATAACAGTGCGCCCTAATAACCGCTTTGCTCCCGCAAATATCTGGAGGTCCACAATATCAACATGCATTGACATGTGAGCTAGGTGGTGCATTACATTGCGACTTTCGAAGGTGGTTTCGTGTTCAACATCCTCAGTAGAGGGCAAGCAATAGTTAGAGCCCTCGTACGTGCTCGACCCTGCCCTAATCCCGTCCAGTGCGCTATCGAAATCTTTCTTCCAGTGGTCAAAGGATCGGGTTAAGGCCTGCCGCCATTTATCCTTCCCCCCAAGCTGCGCAACCACACCAAGAGATGTAACCTGGAGATCCCTCTGGGCCATGTGCCAACTCACACTCAACAAACCAGCCATAAGTATAGTCCGCCCAAAAGAATTAGTTCGCACGTTCTGCCCGTTCAATGTCTTCTTCAGGCCGTCGAGGAAGGTCGTAGGCTTAACCCCAGCTTGCAGCAGGGAATGCTCAATCTTAAAAACCTCGGCTCCATTGGTCGCCGCCCAAAGTGTCTCGTCGCATGGAAGCTGAAGCCGCATCTCGTGTGCTACCAAGACAGCTGAATGACCAAACATGGTGGCGTGTGTTGAATCCAGCACAAAGGCTGCAAAAGCCGCTCTTCTTGTCGCCTCGCTAACGATCCATCGATTCCATGCATCCTCCACTGGTGCGGAGCTCGATGATTGGCCAGAAAACGCTGCACTGCCGTTCTCACTGTTGGACTTGACATCACGTCCACTTTGTGGGGAATCGTAGGCAGACCTTCCAGTCAATGAAGAACCTCTCCTCATCAGTGTGAGAGTGGTAGCATGGTGTATATGAGCCCGCTCATGAAGGGCTCTAGATGCGAACATCTTCTCGAAAGTTTCCAATATCAGCAACGCCTGGAAGACCCACAATTTCGCTGGAGGTCGGAAATCCACATCCGCAAATATCTGCCATCGAAGATTCCAGGCTAGAATAACAGACAGTGCTGTTGCTGCATGGGTGACAGTCGAATCCACCTTGGTGCCAATCAGGGACGCACCGATGGCCATCATTGTGAGGAGGAGAAGGCTGGGGGTTTTGTCGGCCGAGAATGTTGGCCTGTGAAGAATCGGGAGCTGGGGATGAAAGTGAAGCCAATAGCTAGAAATGTAAGATTGCATCATATGTAAACTCAGAGCATGTGAGTCATCTTCGGCGGAATTGAGCACTAAAGAACCTGCACGCTGCGGAAGATCAGACATCTCGGGATAGTTCTCAATAAGATCCATCAAGTCTTGTCGTTTATGGTCTGACAAAAGAGACTCTTGAGGAGGGCTTGGGGGAGCTATCAAACTTGTAACCGCCATGGGATGCTGTGGTTGTAGCGGGTGAGGGTAAAAGCTCGGGGTTTGGAACTCTTGGCTACCCAAATAGAAGTTCTGTGTCCCCATCGCAAGACCATCAATATAACCACCACCAATGGAGGATGTCCTACCCCCACCAGGCACTTGCGGGTCTTCGGAAAAAAACCAGGTAGCAAAATCATTCGCCATCCAATTTGGAGACCGAGTATAGCCGTCACTACCAAAAACAGGCATTGTGAATGGAAGGCCCATAGACTCAAAATCTACATCTGTTGTAGTGACGCCGCCAAGAGAATTCGATGCGCCTACTGAAGATGAGCTCGCAGGGGGTGACGTGATGTACTGGTTTGGTCCTAGGTTGGGAGCGCTGCTCTGGCTAAGATTCGGATAGGCCGGTTGTGGCAAGGAAAAGGGAGCGAAAGAGGTCTGAGAAACGTACGTAGGGCCTGCGCTTGTACCAGTTGACATTGCTATAGAAGATCCAGTAGTTGTTGCGCTAGTGGGATGTGCAGAAAAATGACCCCCGGAAGACACACTAGATGCCGATAATGGCTGCATACTCATTCCATTGATGGTTTGGTTAGGCCCCAGAGAGGTCTGGAGTGGTGGACGAGCGAAATCAGATTTGCTGCTAGGCAATCCTGGACGTTGGTGACCTCCACCATATAATGTATTGACATCAACCAGAGACACCTCTGATTTCGATCTTACATGTTCTGTACTAGTACTATATCTCCTAGCTGCCTGCGCGTGTATTTCCGCCATCCCATTCGTCGCTCGCTGGGCGGGTCCAGAATCAGCGGTCGTCCTTCGAATTTTGGCCCGATTATCAACACTCGGCGTGGTAGCACTGGAGGAATTAGGTAAAGTAGCGGATGACAAACTAGTATCAGGGGACGCTGTCATATTCATAGAAACTCCATTAGGTGTCATAATAGGGGATTCGTCCTCCCTGCCTTTCATCATGAGACCTGGGCCACTTGGTGATTCCGGAGAAGAAGAGCCCTTACTCATGGAACTCTTTCTCTCCGAGAGAATGTTCCTAGCGGCTGCTGCTGCGGGATTATTTAAAAGGCTGTCCTTTCTCTGAAGCTGAGAGCCCGACCGATTCGTATGGCGATCCCGGTGTCGCATGCATAGGTCTTGACGGACGAACGATCGTTTGCAGTCAGGGAAATCGCAAAAATATATCTGCTTTGGTTGATCTATAGCCCATCAACAGTCAGCACTGTTGGCTGCTCAAAGTAATGGCTCTCCCGGTGTTTCGCTTGCTCCACGGGCCGGAAAATAAATATCCTCTTATCGAAGATTCCCCAATATGAGATCAACAAAAAGGAAAGGGATTTATAGTTTCATTGACACCCGCCCTTTAAGGATATAAGGTTCAGGAGATCTTAAGGGAAGCCTTACGATTCAGCTGGTGCCTGTATAAGTGCTCTGCCCTAGAATAGCTTCTACCGCATCCTTCCTCCGGGCACTCAAACTTCTTGTCCAGCCCTTTCCTACTCCTCCTCCTTTTCCTCGAAGGGGGGTCCGAACTGCCGCTCAACGGACCACCGATAGCCTGACCCCCACTCCCATCTACCATTCCGTCTCTATTCCTCTCCCTGCCTCGGGCCTTCTCTTCCATCTCTTGGGGTTGTTGGTAAGGCCCTACCGCTTGATGGTGTCCGGCAGTAGACATATGACTTGCAAAGAATGCTTCTGGGTCGGTCTGATCGAAAATTACTTGAATCGCTGGGTAATCGATGATAGTTTGTAATTTGTTCCTGGGTACGTTCAAAATATGTTGATCTGGTGGGTAGAAGTTGCTAAATGCAAACCATGATGCGGCCGATGCGAATCAACATGAGCTTCACTGCTCACGAAAAATCAGAAAACCCGATGTAAATATATTTCTTATTTTTGTTTTTCAGAGCAGCTTTGCCCTAGGTATTTTTATCGCAATTGCGATTGAACAAGGGAGGGGGGGCTGTAGTGGAGGGGCCGAAATCCCGTTGGGCTGTTATAATCCGCAAGTCTGGGAGTGACTACCGGCGAGCGCACGACGGAGTGGACCAGCGGGATGCGATGTTCAAATGAAAAAATTCGTGCACGGGAGTGTAGCTTACAAGGTTGGACGACTAAGTAAAGCGCTAATAATCCAAAATATAATGTTGGAAGCGAGGATCGGACAATATTTGATCAGTGGTTGTGATACCGAGAATGGCCAGTGGGACAGAAAGAGGGCGGAGAGGATGTGTGTAAGGGCAGAGGTACGTATTGGTATGGGTGGATGAGTTGGATGGATGTGGATGACCGACGCCGTGATTGACTATCCCTTCCGAGGCGTAAAGGAGGTGAACGAAAGAATAACTCTGTCGGGTAAAAGCAGATCGATCGTGGAGGCGACGACACGGGACTGTGGAGTATCGTGTCTCCTGTAATTCAACGACGCGGGGGGAGAAAAAGCGGAGCAAATCCAATTGCAGGATATAGCAGCGACGGGCGAGGGTTTTGATGCCGTTGGTCGACCCGGGAGTGAAAATGCAACCTTTCCCAGTCTGTTCCTGTGGGCCAATTTTTTTTTCACTGTCTTGGGCACTTTTTTTTTTTTTTTTTTTTTTCACCTCCTCTAACTGTTGCCTGTCTCTTCTCTTCTCTTTTGTTTTTTTTTTACCCCCAGTGGGACAAAAACACTGGGCCCGCAGCCAGCACCAGTAGGGGTATGTATGAGTAGGTTTGATGGGCAGTTGGGTGTATGCAGGCGTGAGCCCGTGAGTGTGATACCGTGTATGAGAATGGAAAGCAAGAGATAAAGTGACAAACAGGAAACCAAGTTTGAATCTTTCTGATATTGGGGAGATGGCACTGTGTGTTGGAGCGGTAGAACGAAAGGAGTGGGGAAAGAGGTTAAGGCGGATGGAGTGGAGGGCTGGTTGGTTGGATGGATTGGTGGATGAATGGTGAAGGAAGCGGAAGAGGTGCAAAGTACCGGTATGGTACGTATGAGAACAAACCCAGCAATCCACTGTTGCTGCTGACTGCGCTCTGGGTCTTCCTCCTCTAATTCTCCTGGCTAATAGAGATTGTGTCTTGCAGTAGCCAAGCGTGTTAGATTATGAGAAAAGAGAGGATGAAAAAAAACACAGATCAGCATAGAGCGCAGGGTCCCACAAATTATTAACTAATGCTAAACCTGTAAAAGGCTTTCACTTCCAGCCCCGTGCATAGAGTGTCATTCATTCAGTCGAACCAGCCACAGTGACGTTTCTGTTCACTGACCAGTAAACCAATCACTTCCTGAGGTCAACCAATAGGAACGATTGAGGGCAGGGGGTGGTGAGCAGTTGTGATGGAGGGGGGGGAATTATTGGTGAGGAGGGGCGAAAAGCTGATGGATGATGTTGATGACCAACAAGAGTCCACTTTTCTGCTTCCCCTCCCCCAGACATTGCCCTCCTTAAAGCAAAGACTTTTCCATCCGCCCACCCTGTAACAAGGCCAAGGTTCCCGCCACTCCGGAGAACGCTAGGTGACAATCGAAATCGACGGCACACCAAGAGTGTGCGGAACGCCCCCGTCCATCGCCATTTATGACCTAGGTGGAAAGCTTTTTTCCACAACAGAATTCACCCCGCCTACCAAACAATATTCTAAGATAGAATTAGGAACAGAATAAGCAATTGAACCCTTAATTGAGAAATAAAGCCAAACATAGTGGGCCACTTGCAAATTTCATGTACTATCTTAACTAAATTCATGCCATTCCTATTGTACACCAAAAATGGCTGAAGCTAATTACTTCTAACTTATCTAAGAGCAAACCAGAATTAATAGAATCAAACCATAGCCTAGAAAATGGGCTAAATATTCTGAAAAGAAATTATGGGAATTTTCCCATTTAGCTTTCAAGTTAAAAACTAAGAGCCTAGTATTATAACTAAATATTACTATCACATATTATTTATATAGAAAACTTTATACAAGATCAAAAGTATAATACCTTTATTTACTATTTGTATTTCTAGCATATTACAATATATTATATAAACTGATAAAGCTTATTATAATATATAAATAATAATATATAACTAGTTCTCAATGTTTTAAAAAACTTAATATTATATCAAGTTTTTTCTACTTTCTTTAATAACTATAAATATTATACAAGATAATTTGTCAAAAGTTTAGGCCCTGTTCTCCACATTACAATATAAATATATCACAATAAAAGTTCCAAATAGCATAATTATATGCTAAATTAAATTTATAGCCTACTAGTATTATTTCAGATATATAAGTATTCTTTTATTCAACTACAAAATAAATATTCCTATAATACTTTATAATAATATCTAAAACTATTATTCCTTAATTTTGATAATATATATCTAAAATTTAATTAGTTTAATATTTAGTACTACTTTCTCTTACCTCCTCTTGTTCAAGTAATTGAATTGAATTCAAACTCAAATATAGAAAATCAACTTAGAAGATATTTAGTATGGTTCTGGAAGACTAGACTTTACCCCAATTTTCAGACAAAGATTGTAACATCTTAGCTGCAACGCCAAGCATAACACTTCCAAAATGGGCTACCCTAACTCCTAAAATATACAACTCTGATCTATAAAATCTTAAAATATGACCACTTCTGTGCTATATTCCACTTATAATTATTCAACAAGTCTATTTCACCTGATATCATCATAGCATCTAAATCTCTTATACAGATATTATGCATAATTATTATATCTTGTGAATTCATAAGTTAAAGTTGTATAAATTGTGTACTAAGATAGTATAATTTTGAAGTATTGCACTTAGCATTGCAGCCAAGAGGTCACAATTTTTGTCTGAAAATTGGGGTAAAGTCTAGTCTTCCAGAACCATACAATAATAGAAGAGTAAATTGATATATTTGACTATACTTTGTTTCCAAATAATAATTTCCTATGTTTAGAAACAACAGTTTGTAAATAATAATTTTATAAAACTAATATTAAGTTAATAAATGCTACTAGTAACTTAGTATAAGTTTTACCCACTAACATAATAGTAGGCTTAGTTTTTTGTAAATTAATATTTTCAGTAAAGGTCTCATATCCTACCTATATTTCAAAAAATGTCCTCAAATACTACTAGGCCCTCAGATGCAACTGGAAATATATCATATATAAAATGCAAGTTATGGTTCTTAATACAAATTTTAACTAAGTCTTGGTACTGGTATGAACAATTCTCAGATTACTCAGGCAAATATTTTTCAATATATTCACTTTTTATACTATTTACTCTCTATATAGTTCCAGAAGCCTAGAGGTGGGACCTCTATTCTAACAAAATATATGATAGTCTTGACTGTAACGATTCATGAAATACCTGAATTTTTGCTAGCACTAATATGTTAACTTCTACTAAGAAAAAAAAACCCCTATAAAAAAGAAAAATTTTTATATTTAACAGATTAGAATAATACATATGTCTATTAGAAAAGATATGACTAAACTGAAATTGAAGCATTACACAAATCGTTACAGCCAAGACTGTCACAGTTTTTGTTAGAATAAAGGTCTCACCTCTAGTCTTCTGGAACCATACTAGGATATTTTTTGTTACTCTTCCCTCACTGTTCTACCTTCTTCACTACCTGCTACCCCTCTTTCCTTTCTCCTTGCTGATACTTTCTTCCCACTGTACTTCCTTCCTAGTCCTCTTGCGTCCTTGCTGCTCCTTGCCTTTCTTTACTATGAAATTTAGATTATGAAAATATTTCTTTAATTAAAAATTAAAAATTAATTATTAAAACAAATCCTACATAATATAATCTGGTGGTATTTGAGTCTACAGTAGTATTTGAGATAATTTTGAATACCTGAGTGGTATATGAGACCTTTGCTGTTATTTTAAACCTAGTAACTATAACTCTAATTTGCTATTATATAATTAGCTGTAGCCTACAACTAGGATATCTAAATTCTCACAACTTTTATCTTTCAACTATTAAGCTAGGTAACAGTTATTACTTTATACCTTGGAGCTGTAAATAACACCTCGCTGTTGTATCTACTGAACCAATATTTGAGCCTTACGTCTATCCCAATTATAGCAATTAAAATATTTGAAATAGTACTCGTATTACCAACTTGAAACTGGGTTTTAAAATCGTATTTTTTAGATTGAAAAGCAGTTTCCTAACTTTTATTTTTTTTCTCTTGTAACTTTTTTAACTTTTATAAAGCCCTGTCAGGCTTGTACCAATTTGAATCAATTACAATAAAAACTGAAAATAGAATATATACCAAAATGAAAAAATAGTGCTTTTATGAAAAAATAGCTGGTCAGTAAAAACATGATTTTTTTGTAATAAAATCTGACTCTAGTTTTTAATTACCATTTTATATAGGGTTGCTAACAAATTATCACATGATTTCTTATTAATTTAATAACAGATTGTTTTATTATCATATACTAAATCTGAATTAATGCAATCCATTAACTTCACTACCGTAGAAACTTCAATAATTGAACCATGCGCTATGTCATTGGACTTTCCTCTCTCAGTACGGTGAGGAAAAAAAAGAATTTCTCGCACACAAGAGGGAAAGGGACTCTGTTTTTGCTGTGCCCTCCTCCCCCGTTCCAGAGAAGGAAATTCTCGACTTCATAGCACATGGTTCAATTATTCAAGTTTTTACGGTATTTGAGAATTATATTTGGAGAATTAATTGAAGTATAAAAATTGAAAAACTCAGAAGATTATATAATAAGAATATAAATATCTAGTACACTATTCAGAGTTGAATTTTTCCTTATTCAAACTCTTTCATTCATTATTACATGTTCTATTTACTTTTGATAAAGTTTATAATTTCAAAAGATTAAGATAGTATCATATTTTAAAAAATCACAATGTTTGTAGCAAGCCAAGCAGAGACCAATTTAGATATATCTAAATAGAGAGAAAAAAATAACATTAAAGAGAAAAATCATGATTTTTATGGCGAGCTGAGCAGGGCCTCAACATCTTTTATTTAAAACTATATAATATTCACTATAACAGTACTTACTTAAGCTAGTATTAAAAGATGTTTCAAAGTAAATATATAAAATTATAAGCATATTATCAAGTAGTATTTGCTTTTACAAGGCACAGGGTGTATGTTTTTGCATATACCACTTTGTAACCCACCAATTTTCTAGTGTTTTTTGCTGGTTAGCCACTTTGATGTGTGTGAAAACATATCCCCTGTAACTTGTACTAATTTAGAAATTAGAAATATTTTACATTATTAAATTTTGTAGTCCTTATATCTATATTATTATTAGCTATTATAATAATATTATATACTTTAAAATTTCAATATCTAGTTTTATTTTTCTGTGGCCAACTATATATGTAGATATTACATGGTAAAATTGACCCAATTTGTATGTAGTTTATATGTCTTCTGATGTTCTTTCCTACTAACAATCAGTAGTACCTTGCTACCATACTAACTCTTAATCCTGCTCTTATTCAAATTTCAGTATTGTATTTATATCCAACAGCTCATTTTTCTCTTCATCCTTTTGTTACATAATACTAGACTTGCATATTACAACAACAACACTTCAGATTTTAAAAAGATCTTTACCACCAAGGTTATCCCTTGGGGTATCTGAAACAGTCAAATTCGTAGCCAACACGCTAAGGCCATATTCAGCCCCAGAATGCCAGACTTGGTCAGAAGATACGATTTTCAGCCCTTTCGCAACCCAAATGACTCAGCATTATTGCCAAGTTAAATATTCTCAGCAAATCATAATTCTTAGTGTGCCTGGCTACGAATTTGACTGTTTCAGACACCCCAAGGGATACTAGTATAGGTTTCCCCATGATATATTATTAATGCCATTAACTTACACTCTGATTGAAGCTCATGGCCCTGTCCAGTCTGCAGCTCTCCTTCTGTCTTCCTCACCCTACAAACCCTCCCTCTCCCAGGTTTGAATAAGCCATCTTTTCCAACCACCGGCCACTAGGTTTCTCACTCAAACCTTACTCCTCTCGCGCTACAATTACCCTCCCCTCTCCCATTACTTGCCTCCCCTTCCCAGCTTTCAGCCTATTCCCGCTGTCGTTAATTGGATTATGGGGTTAGCACTGCAAGCAGGCGTGTGTGTGTGGAGAGGGTAATAAGTGCCATTGCCCCCGGCCTTTCCCATCGCGAGGTGTGCCGAATACCGTATACAACCCTATTCGCACCTCTAACCAATCGAGCCTCACCTTCCCCCCCCCCCAAAAAAAGAAGGGCTTATGCCTCCGGGCAATTCGTCCGGGGCTGGGGTTCACTCACTCATGAGAGCTCAAACGGGGCACTAGTCACAACCAGACTACCTCGAACCTTGGAAAGCAAATACGGTAAGTTAAGAAATGCATTGCAGTAGTCCATCTCAAGCGGCCCAGAAATCCTTTGCATCCGCCCTCGGGAAAAAAAAAAAAAAAAGAGGATATCACAAGTTTACTCGCACAGGAGGGTAGTGCAGATCTAATGAGGGTTAGAGCGTTATAATACCCTTGCAGGCAATAAACATCCAGTTAAAACCACAGTGACATTTTTTCCCTTCTTTCCCGTCATCGAGTCAGTTCTCCCCGATCACAGCCGTGCAGAGTGACAAAGGGTGAAGTGAAGGCAGGCGGAGCATGGCGATATTTACCGCCGTAGTACGGTAGGGAATGAGATGTCGAAAAATAGATCCGATTTAAGCTGCAGCGCTCGCACTTGTGCTCTTCTCCACGTTACAGTACTCTGTGATGGCTCGCTAATCATAGGATAAGCCCGGTTGACCTCACGGGCAAAAGCGACAGCACGGACAATTACGGTAATAGGGCAAATGAGAGATGATCAAGAAAGGGAGAGAATGAATAAGAACATTGTCCAGCTACCCTTACCGGTACGCCAGAAGGGCCTCAAAAGGGGGTATTCAAGGGAGAAGGGAAAAGAAAAGGAAGGAAGAAAAGAAAAGAAAAGAGGTGACCACGCGCCTCTGCACCCCCTGTAGCCTCATGTGCCTGAGCAGCGCCATTGGGAGGAAGGTCTGGGGAGCTGGTCAATTTCCACGCACGCCATGCAAAAGAACCCGGAGAATTGGTATTCCCATTTGTCTTTCATCTCGTAAAGGCGGGGTAGCGAGAAGCGCTTTTTCCGCGCTCTTGAGAATAAAAAGTTTTTTGTGCACCTTTTCACTCGTTCTGGTCATCAATCTCTACTCGACGGTGCCCGTTCTCACTATTTGCTCCCCGAACTAGATACCCTACCCTACCCTAGTACCGTGCACAACTCTCCTACCCCTTCTCCTCGGTACGGGGTCGTGACAATATGGTACGGGACAGTGACCACTTTGATATATTTTCTCCCCCCTCCTAACCTCATCACCGGAGCGGGACTAGACTTCCCCCTAAATTTTTATTATGTTACGACCTAAGCCACATACCGTGCTTCTATGATTTCCATAACACATCGCAGTCCACTCTCTCCTGATACTGGTGTTGTGCTCAATTCCCTTTTTTGTCCAACCCCTTGTCGAGAATCCCGAGTTCCCGGGCGCATCTGCCAGCCAGACACGATCCTTTACGTTTCCTAACTGACGCGCATGAAGGAGGGGGGGGAAAAAATAGGAAAAAACGGAGGAAAAAACTGTTGAGGAGATTGATGCTGGGGGTGCGGCAATCCCTCCAACTCAATCCTCTCCTCTTCCCTGGAAATGGTACGATACGATAGATGTAAAAGAGGGAGGGAAGATCAATCGCAAGCCATCGAAAGTCGAACATCTTTTTTCCTTTTCCTTTTCCTCTTCCTCTATCCCCTCTTTCTATATCCATCATATCAAGGCATCTGCCAGTCCACGAACTCATTCGGCGCAAAAAAATACTCAGAAGATTGATTGATTGATTGATTGATTGATTGACTCGGGGAGAGAGCAGGACAAAAATAACGACTGGGTGTCTATTTTTTTTTCTTTCTCCTCTGTCTTTCTGTCCATCAATCAATCGGTGCATTGCACTCGCGTGCTCCGTTTCGGGAGTTGGTGTCTTGGTTGACGCCTAGACAAAACCTAACAAGAGAGGATAGTGGTCGCATGTCTCACCGCAGACACGCGGTAGCACTCGTATGTTACCGCAGAGCACCGGTGGTCGATTACCGTACCAGTGAACAGTAATAAGGTTAAAGTAAAAGCGCCGGTTCTGGATCTTCGTGCATTTAATCATTGAGCTTGCCGTTTACTCGAGCATGATCCCTTTCCCTCCCGAGCACCATCGCCATCAGCGAACAAGTAGAGGGAGGGAGCAGCATATGGTGTTATACCATACATACCGTTACTCACTTACACTATGCCGACCCCTTTTCCCCGCACTCATAAAAAGAAAGACTTTTTCACTTTGTGAAAGTTGGGAGTTATCCAAAAATGCAAATCACCATACCGAAGAGCGGGATTTTAACACAGTTCACGAGGCACACCACCACCCATCCACCCACCCATCCAGATGTCAGACGCAACACGCAGCCATCTTGCCTGACATGAACCACTCATCATCCACAGGAGAGAGAAAAATGCGGGGAACGGAAAGTTCCACCAACGCATCAGACCCCAGGCAGTGGAAAGAGAGAGAGGATCAAAGGTATGGCCAACAATGCGTGTTGGTGGAAGAGTGAGTGAGGGAGAAAAGAAAAAAAAAAGCACACAGAGCCCTGTTTTCATGGGGCGGCCAGCTCCGCCGAAGAAAGAAGTCTTATCCTATCCCCATACTCCCTCCCGAGGGGAAACAGGGAAAAAGGAACGAGAATACCAAGAAGAAAAAAAGAGAGCGAGTTCCGGCTATTCTTGTGCTACGTTCCAGCCATAGGGGCGTTTTTCTTTTCTTTCCCTCTCTTGGCCGCGGGGCAAGCCAGCTCACTTTTTTTCTTTTTCTCACTTTTTTCCTTCGTCAATCCGTAATGTACCGTAGCGAGCATATATGATACATCAAACATTAATTCTCCCGTTTTTTCTTATTGTAAACGAATACTAGTACTCGAGCACTTGCGCGCTATTCGTAGCAGCACTTTCGCTGCCCTCTGCTTGCCTGCTCGCTTGCTCGCTTTGCTCATACATGCCATACAGCTCGTGCACCGGTTCTGGTTTGATCAATCTATCAACCACATATCTATCGATCAGCTGCATAAGCTATTATTTTAGCTCCATTCTCGAGCTCTGTGCCTCCCAACAAACCGCTGCCAAGGAGTTCCCCGAGATGCTAATACCGGTAGTCTTCGAGTGTTGGATGGTGGATCGAGGTTCGATATGTCGTGTGCTCACTTTCTTGGTCTGGCCATACCAGGGTCAGGGATAAATAATGGTGATACGGTGCATAACTAGAATGCCAGCAGCACCTGAGAAACAAGACCCTGATAGGTTCTCTACGAGTACTTCCTCTCGCCTTCGTCAGTTTTGAAAAGATATAATTGATTGACGTACCTGGCCTCTCATTCGATACACAAGCCAAAAAAAAAACTCTTCAAGCTCTGGTTAAGGAATGGAGGCCTGCATTTCTAGACCAGCTAGCTGTGGTCTACTACCAATTCTGATCAAAATGAATATCGACACCCTTGCTCTCTCTATGGAATTGACTGCTCCCTACCACTCTTTTATGCATGGTCCTTGTACCTTGTCTTCTGGACGGATATAAATATACCGGCACTTGTCGATTTAGGGTATATAATATATAATAATAAAAATTCGGGTCCAGAACCATGAATCCCAGAAGCGGGCTACTCAACGAAGCCGAAAAGTCCCTCTTGCCCCCCCCCGCCTCCCTCCCCTCCCTCCCTCCCTCTTTGATTCAATCATTCATGCCCTCTGCGGCTCGGGGCGGGGGCGAGAGAGAGGCCAATGAAGAATACGCCAAAAGTGATGAAAGCACGCCAACACTGTGTCCGGGGCTCCAAATCCATTGTGCACGGCGCACCGCCAGAGCCCAATACCGTACTAGTATCCACCCATCCATCCATCCTTTCATCCCTTGCGGCAACAGATCCAACAGGATGGCCACCAAGCGGGAAGGATCTCAACCTTGCTTGTCCTTGTCCTCGTGTGCTTAAAACAACCGGACTAGTTGATTAATTATCCCTTTTTTCTTTTTCCTTTCCTTTTCTTCTTCTGGGTTTAGTGCACCCCGGATAGGTGTTACCAGGATAAAGTAAGGACGTTGAATTGGTTTGTGCCGTGAAACAGGAGCCATTGAATATTCGTTGTAAATACCGAGGCAGGCGGGCAGACCAGGTAGGCATTGCCAGCCAGCGAGTGGGCGGCATGAGGGAAAATTGAGAATAATACGGTACAGCCTCGTTCGCAAAGTTCTCGCGGATCAAGAGGTACCAGGGAAAAATATTGGCAGTAACAAATGTACTGGTACAAGTGTCTGCAGAAAACCTGAAGTGCAAATCCTTGTACCGGTACATGAGTTGTCCCCAGACTTTTGCTAAGATACCTACCGATCAGCGAAAACTTTGCGAACGGGGGTGTACATAGGTTCAACCTTGAATCGGGAGTGCGTGCATGCATATCAGCCGATTCGACTCTGCATAGACTTATCGGGATGGATGGATAGACGCATGGTTGAGTTGGAGAGACATCACCATAGTCAAATTACTCCGACCGACCGGCAGGGTTTTTTTTCAGTCAGGTCGCATGGAAAGGGGGATGTTGTGTGAGGGAGAGCGCAGTGGAGGGGTGGAGAAGCCAGGAAGCTGAATACCGTCGGGGAGAGGGGGGGAAAGGGAGTCAAGGCGGCATGCTTGTCCAAGGCAAGAAGTGCCCGCAAAAAGAGGGGGTCTCTTTTGTATGGCGCCCAGACACGCACAGATATTTTACCACATATTTTTTAATCCCTGTTTGCGGGCACTCCTTGCCTGGGACGAGCATTCGAGTAAAGAGCTACAGTGCCGCAACTTTCCCTGCACCTTCCTCGAGTACGAGTACAGGACCGTACGGTACTTGCCCACTCTAAAAGTGCCCGGGGAATCTTAGTAGGGTTCAGGCCTAGGGGAAGGCCATGCTTTCCGGGTACCTTTGGAGATAGTACAGTTGGTATCATAATATTATTATGGTATCATACTGCGCCCAACACAACCTACTCGTACATCAACCAAGCCTAACCAAGATCACTCTACTCGTGACGAACGGGAAAAATTTAACGCTAGTCCTTGCTTTGTCTGAAACAGTCCAATTTGTAGCTCGGCACTCTGAGTATGTCCCAGAATGCTTTGAGGTTTGAGATTTTTTTGAAAATATTTGAATAGTGCTGAGTCATTTGAGCCCCAGAAAAAAAAAGTTTGAAATCCGATTCTCCGGCCAGGTTCAGCCGGATCAAGCCCCGCGCCCATGATTGAATTTGACTGTTTCAGACCACCCGAAGGACCGCCTTAAACGGGGACACGAAGACAACGGGCCGGTGACGAATAGGGATGCGTGAGGAGCACTTTTTTTTCTTTTGTTACCCTACTTTGATGATTTCACTTTTTGTCTGCCATGTATCCCTGTTGATCACCATGCTGAAGTTTTCTCAGCGCTATTTGGTGCGCTGTGAAACAGCCAGTGAGACATATATGGAAGACAACACGTGACGGTTGGCAAGCCACGAGAGAGTATTTCCACATTGCATTTTCTCATGACAAATTGAGTCCCGGGCGGGACAATTGCAACTGTTGTGCTCCGCTAGGCTGGCTTCTATATGTTGACAATAAGTACAGCGGTTCAATCGCTAGCCTACCAAGGTAAGGATTTGTCTATTGCTCTTCAGAGGTTACAGTGGGCCATAACAACCCTTTGAATGTCCTTTCCCGTGCTAGTACTGTGCCTTAGGGTACCGCATGATGTATATACACTTGGGATATCGAATTGAAACCAGTGCTGTATAGAGGTTATCCACTGGCCTATGGGCAACCACCTAGTTCCTCCTTTGAGTTTATTTTCCTTTCACGTTTCAAGCCACCCGTCCCTATCAACGCAGCGAATCAAAGTCGACACAAAAGTGTGCCCCGCAATGATTTCCAGCATCAAAGCAAACGCCAAATCCGGGGGCTGGGTGCAGGACAGTGCATTTGCATCCCGCTATCCCGGATTTCGCTCAAATCGGATACTTGGCTGCATCGTAGAAATTTTGCGGCAGCCCAAGTCATATAAAAGCACTCGCTCAGCGGAAAGAGAAAGGCACCCGAGCCAATGCTCGAGTACCGGTATTCTTGTGAGCTTAGGGGTTAGAAAGGGGCAATCCTGAGAGGGAAAGGACGAGAGCAATAACCGGGAAATGAACTTGTTAAGCATTATAGCGTTGGGGGGTGTAGGTTTTCCTGCCTTAACAGAGGGCGTTGACAAAAGTCGTTGATATCGGCAGGGGCAATCTATTTTGTGCTCTAGGTATCATGGGCTTTCTTCCTCCACTGTCCCGGATGAAATCATGAAATTTTTTGCCATGGGGATAGCGTGGTGTGGTTGTGCTATTATGGAATAATTGAACCTCACTCTTGGACGTTGGAGTCGCCTTTCCCAGTAAGGTTGGGTGTATTTTTTCTTTCCTTTAGCCCTATTTATCCCAAAGGAGGGCTGAAAGACAGTTTCCTTCTGAACAGAGACCACAAGGCCTTTCCACTGAATGCATTTGGATCTCTGCCGCTGTACCAGGGACAGCCTTGTCATTTTTCTGCACCTCCTGCGTTGTTTTTGGGCTGTTGAGTTGGTCGTTCGCAATTGCTGTTTCTGGACTCCAAGAACTTGTACGAGTGCCCGGAGAGATCATTTGGCACAAGACGGTGATTATTTTGCTGGTCAGCTATCCCTGCCTTGCACGAGGGGATCCCCACAAGTACTCTTAAAAGCACAATAGAATACGATTCCAAACAGATACTTCGGTATCGAGATCATCATGACGAGGGTTTCATCGCCATTTCATAAAAAAACGAGCTGCGCTAAAGTCGCTACGTATCATGGCTTTCCGTTTTTGGGATGATTTTTCCCGCCCCTCTCTCCTAGTACTTGTGCGTTGCAAGAGCAAAAGTACTGATATCTCTTCTGCTTGTGGTCGATTGCCCACGGGACCAGACCAGCAAGGGATGACTGAAGCGAGAAAGGGGAAGAATAGTCTTTTCTCCTCCCTTCTCATATTTTTATTTCTATTTTTTTAATTGAGGTCATGAATTTTGGTGATAGGTTATCAGCGGATTGTGTTCTCCCACTGGTGTTCATGTGGTTTCGCTTGCTCGCTTGATTGCTTGGCAGTGTCGTCGTTGTCGTGCGATGAGGCATTACTGCACTGCTCGCACGGTCAAACTGTTCATCCTACGGCTTCGGCTCGCCCGCGGGGGCGGCTGATTGACTGAACAATGGAGGAGTTTGATGGATGGATGGAGAAGTTGGAGGAGCAAGCATCAAAGCGAGCAAAGCAATATCCCGAACCCTATTTTCATTACCTCACCGAAATTCGATAAGCTCACACCATAATGTTTCTCGGGGTGGGTACATGCGGACACAGTACGATTCGGTGCTATTCTCCATCAGCCATACCGGTAGAACAAGAGAGTGGCAATATTCGAGGAGCGATCGTAGAGCATTTTTCTTCTTCCCCCTTTCTTTACGAAAGCCTCTACCATTCCCATCAGTTGTTTATATGACATTTCTCACGCGGCGAACGCATCATCGTCTTTGTGGGTCGCCATCTTTCCTCCCTTCCTTCCTTTTTAGGTACCGACACAGTGATTTTGTGGGGATTTCGCCTAAGCTTACAACATTCATTGGTTCATTCAGACCAGGAGTGTCGTGTGAGAGAAAAAGAAAAAAAGGTTTCATACCATGGCACCGTGTTCGTACAAGCACAGATACCATGAATCAAATCGGATTCCGTCCTCTTCTGTGCTGAATTATCACACTCATGTACTCGAGTATGTCAAAGACCCGAGTAATAGATACCCTATTTGTTTCTCCCTTTCCCTTGCCCCGATTTGAACTCTTGCTGGTAGGCTATGGTGCTGCTGGGCTGGTTCTCAGCAAGCGAGAAGGCAGAGTCGGTACCGGTAACTTTACAGCACTCGTAATTGAATGACGTTTGTGAACACAGCTGCTATTGCTACCGAGAAAATTCCAGCTTTTTTTCTGCCCCGATCTTGGTATCATGCAATAGTGGTTGTGTTTACAAACCTCGTTCAATTACAGATACTCGCACAAGAGTATTGGGGATCCGGAGTCCTGGAATTCGGGGATGGCCCGTTACTAGCATCTCTTGGGCCGTCTGAGACGGTAAAATTTTGCAACAAGGAACGCTAATCCTGTTTTGAGGTCACTCAAGCGCTGGGTACTGTGATTCGTTGGCGTTTAAGGGTTGCTTACGAACCTGAGCCACTCTACTCGTAGTGTTGAGAAAAGTCAAATTCCGAACCTGAAATGGCTGGCTACAAGCACCAGTACTAGTATTCGGGTGTAAGGGTATTTGGGGACCGGTAACACAAACATACACAAGCACTTTTGCAGCGTTTGCGAGGAAAATACGCGGGGAGTGTCACCGGTCCCGACTTCTTGCCGCCACCAAAAACTCCTCACCCACCATCACTCGAATTTCCTAATCCGGCTTAGTCCCATACAAATTCCGCCTGTGGTAATGGAGGTGGACACGACTTTTGTCAACCCCCTAGTACAAGTGCTGACTGACCTCAGATTACCCAAGGGAAAATCTACAGTACAAGTACCTCCCCCTTCTACGTTTGCTTTTTGACAACGTTCGATACTTTGAAAAGGGAAATGGGGATCCGTTTTTTGTTTCTAGGGCTGCACTGGCACCCTCATTTGGTTGAGTTTGGATCAATCGATAGATTGCCACATGCATCATGCATTTTTCGTTTAGCTTTACTATTTCGATAGGTGCTTGCTTGCCATCTCCTGGGCTGCTGAAACAGTGGAAAATTTTGTGCCGTCCCTGTCGGTATTTAAGACAGAGCAGACTCGGGTGTGATCTCAGCATTATTTAGTGATGATGTGCGTAGACCTGATCATATGGCTAATGTCGGCTATGGTCCGCATTTTGCATAGTTATCTGCAGATTTGCAGCAATTAACAAAGGTTGCTTATTAACCTGTGTCTCAGACACTGACAGGAGCGGCACAGAATTTCCCATTGTTTCAACTGCGCAGGAGGTGCCCTTGTCCTCGCCTTGCCAGTACCGCGTTCAAGTGCTCTGCCAGGTCATTCTCTGAACTAGTAGTACTCGAGTACTCTCATGGCACATTAAGGGCAAGGGAGGCGAACCTACTCCCATTGGCTCTTGGGTCGCTTGATCGGTGAGAGAGCAGAATATCGTGGTGGGAATTGCTTCATTTTTTCCCTACCCAGGGGAGCGGCCAAGACTGTCTCTTTCCATGGTTACACTCGTCAAATTTTGGCCAGTTAAACTCGAACTCGTCTCGCTCCCACCCTCTAAGTACCGGTGCCGTACCGGTACCGTGCTCGAGTACGACCCCCTAATAACCAACCGCAAAAGAGCAGGAACTGGTTGGATTTGGCCCGTGCGTGTTGTTTCCAAGCCCCAAGAATCCAAAAGCCCAAGCATCTACCGTAGGCATGTCTTTGGCAACGCACGGGCGGCTTAACCTTGGGTCTTAGACTCTCGGCAACAGTTGGGTTCACATTATTTTTTGACGTAATCATTCGGCGCTCGAGCACGGTACGACCCCCTTCCCTCCTTCTCTTTCCAGTCGAAGCATGATCGGCGGCTCAAGCACCCAAGCAAATCGTTACTTTTTCTCCCTTGGCTGGGTTCTCCCGTGTGCTATGTGTACTCGAGTCCGAAGGTACAGCGCCTAAGTTTTGAATATTTTACTAGCAGGGGATGTTCGACTAACAGGGATGAGGAGGTGAATTGGGTAACCACTATACCCAATTCGCTGCCCTTATACCCGATTTGCTGCCTTGGCCCCTGCTAGCGTAACACCCCTGCTAGTAAAATATTCAAAACTTAGGTGCTGTACCTTCGTATGATACCGTAAAAACTCGTTAAATTGGGCATCCGGGATCGGACACCTACTGTACGAGTAGAACTCACAATCTGTCACAAAACACCCTGAGAAGGAATAGTGTTTCTAGATGGGGTATGGCTTGGTGAGGCTGAGGTTGCTGGATCTCATTAACTGGTATTTGTTATCTCGCTAACCTACTCTGCTAAGCCTATTGTGTTATAGCACGACTATCCCGCTGAGATCTCAGATGCCCAATTTAACGAGTTTTTACGGTACTCGGGTATGGGAAAGTCACGATGGCCTTTTTTTGCCTCCTTCCCTATTATGGACTCAAGGACTGTTCAATTTGCTGGTCGGGTGCAACCGATCCCTTGGGCTTGTTGTGTCTTGTTCCCGGCCCCGGCATCCTGGAAAGGGGAACCGCACGACACGATGGGGCGGATGGACGGGTGGTTGGCTGGATGGGAGGGATGGGGACTGGGAAATGGGGAAAGACCGGTAGCTTAGGAAAGAGAAACATCGTCTCGCTTTTTTGGGGGGGGTGGAGCAACATGATACCAGTGGACTGAAGATGATCCTTGCCAATCAGAACCTGGCTATCCTAGTACTGTACGAGTACCGTAATGAACGAGGAAAGTTAGGTACCGGTACTTGTTCGACTTACGATAAATGGGCGCGGGTGCAAAGCAAGAGAGAAGGGAAAGCGCTTGTACCAGTACCGTATGTTGTTTGTATCGCATATGTGAAAAGGTAGGGTTTATTATCTTCCTCCAACTTATCCAAATGTGGAATATCAGAGTGGACCGCGTTGTGAACCACCAGACCACTCTGCCTCATGTTCGGACACGGTAGACAACAATCCCGTACGGGGCCGCGCTTTCCACCACAATCTGCAAAGCACCAGCCCCGGATCGTCCGGCTAAACTGGGATCCATTCCTTATGCCTGCTCGCTCGTGTAATTGAGGGCTTCCGGCGGCGAAAGGAAAAAAGAAAAAAGAAAACAAAAAGGAATCCTCCGCAACAAGGGGGCTTGGTCAAAAGTTCGTATGGGACGGGTGCCAGTACTGGTACTCGTACATACCGGTACTCATATCATGTTGACCGCGAAAACGTGTCATGCGAAGGAGGGTACATAGGTTCGGTAATAGGGTTTGAACTCGCAAGAGTTAAGAATGTCGGTATTGAAGAAATGAAGGAGGGAGTGGTCACGGGGGGAAAGATGGTGGAACTGGATGTGAAATGGGCTGGGGCTGGGTGGCTGACAGGTTATTTTCCCTCCCAAGAGCACGATACCATATGCACTCCGCCATCTCTTGAGCTATGACGCTTGCTTCCCTGCTCGCCTTGGCTCTTGTAAACACCTGGACAGTACCTTTTCTTCCGGCCCGTCACCATTCAGGCCTCGCGTTGGCGGCTAGCGGGGGACAGGGACCAGGTTACCGTACTTCACAAGGCTCTTCAGCCTATTGTAGCTCTTTTAGCTCTAGCCTTTGAGCTTACCGGCGGTCTCCACCTTCACCATCTTTTGCTCCAGTACTGGTGCTGGTGGTTGGTTGATGCCCAAAGTCGGGGCCGCAGTATTTTGATTTCTGTTTGATTCACCTCATCACTTGTGTGCGTTTTTTTATAGGGCGAGCGAGCGAGACGAATGATTCCACACAATTCCAAAAAAGAAACAGAAGGATAGAGATTGGAGATTGGGGCATGGTAATGGGGAGGAGGGATGAAATAATAGTAATAATGGTGATAATAGGAATAATACGGGCATACAGGAAAATAACGCGGAGAAGGCGGCCGCTTTCATCTCCGAGCTTCCTTTAGTATTTGAGTTGACAGATGGGAGTTGAATCATGTTGTAGCATTTTACTCCTTACTGGTATGCATGGGAGCCGCGGTGCTCTCGTAAAACTCTCCGGGGTTCTTTTTTTTCTTCTCCCTCAGCCTCTCCCGCTCAAAACAGAGAGACCTGCCCTAATCCCCCTTAATTCTGGTCCCTGCTCTACATGCGATGGGACCACAGGATGTCTGCGTTTATGTCTGCGTGATATTGTTGCTTGAGATGGACTGAAAGTAGTTTATTTTGGTTGGAATTGTGGAGTTGTTATTATCCGACTCTTCTTTTTTGCAACTTCTGTCCCTCTGCGTGGGGGGTCTTATCCACTGTGGGGTCACTTTCTCACTGAAGCCTGCTTACTGGTTCGGTCGCTGCTCGGATCTGATAAGATACCGATAAGATAGGATGGAACATGACGACAAGGAGTTCCGTGTATCATACCAGTGGTGTTTTTTAATTTCGCACCCTCTTTACAAGGCCCTGTACTCGAGTAGATCGTCTGTCTGCCTCTTTTTCGTTATCCATCCTTCAGTCCATTCACCGGTACCCATTCCAGATTCTACCCCCTTTTCCGCTATCCCTTCCTCCCCCTCTTCTCATCTTTCCTCCACCCCCCCCCCCTACAACTTCCTGCATTCGCGGTTCCATACTCGAGTACGAGTACAGGGCCCTAATACCGGTATGCTCCACGGTTTGGAGCTAAGCTTCTTCGGAAACCCTTTGATTATGGCCTGCGGCCCTTTGGACTTCTTGATGCAGTGGTCATGGTCAGTGTCGAACAGAGTGTGCAAGTTTCCCGCTCTCACCATATCCATCTCCGAGGAGAATAAACCCAGCAGCCCTATCAGTGCCCCCCCACGACCCCACCAAGCACGGCTCTTTGGGGAAACATTCGAGGGTGTATTGTTCTCGAGGGTTTTCGTCTTAACTTGCAACTTCCTGCCTGTTGCTGGTTTACCACTTGTGGCTGTGCTCCATCGTGGAAAAGGGGTTCCACGTGGTACTCGTGTACTTGTAGGCTGCGGAGCCAATTTTGCGGGCCCGTGAATAGCTCTGAGAGTGCATAGCTAGTGACACTAAAAGCCCCGATCGGTTATGGCGGAATTCCGTTGTCGTTGCCATCTTCGTCGAGTTCATCAGATTCGCTGCCCCTTTCAGGGTCCAGCACCCCCTACAATCGTGAAGAGATTAGGGAAAGTTCTCATTGGAGGGTGAGGAAAAGGCGCAGTTGAAGCCCAGACGCCGCCAAAGCTATGGGCTCTTCTCGGCCTTATTATAACGAAATTCTCCCATACCAGCCCTCGCCAGTATGGGGATACTTGTACAAGGCTCCAACTCTCTATGTACTCGTCCCAGGGAAGAAGTATTCGAAAATACGAGTCTTTCAAAATTATCCGTTACAACCAACGCGAAAATTTTTCCGCCTGACACACACCACATACTTTTCATATCACTTTTTGGCACTGCCAACACACCATTTTCTCCGGTAAAGCCAGGATTTTCCTGAACTTTGCTACTCCTCGCTGTTCTCACCACCTCCCTCCCTTAGGTGTGGCAGCCAATCAGGCTTGCTTATCCTAAGGCTTCCAAACACATAAGGAAACAATTGCAAACCTCAGTAACTGACTATTTCCTCCTCACAATGTCTACCTCGCCTGTCAAGAGAGTCCAGGGACAAGCCAGGGCTCGGAAATCACCTTCCCCTACCCCTGGCCCAGCCTCACCTCGCGTCCTGAACCCGGGATCCCCCTTTGGCCTGACCCGCACATCAGCAAAAAAAGCGTTTGCTCCAGACGGATAGGCATTGCGTCTGGACGCAGGAAATCCGCCTGGAGTATCCTGTCCACCCAGCGCACCCTCAGAGGGCCGCAGCAGAATGGTTGCATCCTTGTCCGTTGGGTGCAATACAACCCGCATCCTGTCCGCCCAGTTCACCTGGATGGGCCATTTCACAACCTAATCTCCCGAAGAACACCAAGGTAAGCGACGAGGGGGGGTATCCATTGGGGATCTCCCCCTGCCCCTGATCGCCTCTACTTACAACTGACTACTTCATCACCAGACAAAGACTGTTCAGACGAAAAAGGAGCTTAAGATAGGATGACTAACCATCTATTGTCCCGGTAACAACCCAAAACATACCCCTTATTTAATCACCACTAACAAGGCACGCAAAAGGCTTCTAAGTTCTTTCACACCTCGCATCAAGCTTCATGATCGAATCAGTGGAACTATTGAATAATATCAACCTTGGGAGAG